>PDWI01009048.1_pt1 | contig 11536 bp, 8 predicted proteins | sample 1430891 | NCBI WGS metagenome assembly PDWI01 (sample SAMN01162508, study PRJNA174530) | Oral metagenome, whole genome shotgun sequencing project. | biome: Marine environment; feature: Marine mammal; material: Swab sample of the gingival sulcus; isolation source: swab sample of gingival sulcus...
CATATGCCGAAGTTAATTCTTTTTCCAATTGTTCTTCAATGCCGGGCATCATATCGTGAATCATACCACGCCATTGTAATTCTTCTATAAAATTCATATGCTTTTAAATTATATCTTATTCTTTTTCGCCTCAAATATAGCGATTTTAAATGTATTTGCCAGCCTAAGCTATTCAAACTTAATTGTGATATTTTCGTATTAACAAACCATTTTATTACAACCTTATTCTTACAATATGAATTACAAAGGATGATACAAAAAAGTCACAACAGTATAGATGCTTATTATGATTTTCAGGAAAAAAACACAATAAGAACAGACCTTATTATGATTTTAGGTGATAATACAACATCAATTACCAAAATTTATACAGCACCAAACCAAAAGTAAGCAGAAATATTCCCAAAAGTAAAACGCCGTATAAAGCGAATAGAAATATAAAATTATATTTCGTAACACTATCCCTAAAAGTGTGTAAGTTCTAAAAACATATTTATTTTGACTAACAAACGGGTAAGCTATCCAATTCATACTTAACGGTTCTCCAATTAGGCATGTACTTATCTAAACAAGCCTTAAAATTATCATTGTGACGACGTTCCATAAGATGAATTAATTCATGTAATATAATGTATTCTAAACAATGACGAGGTTTCTTTGCTAATTCTAAATTAATAATAATTTTCTTGGATTCTATTTTGCAGCTTCCCCATTTAGTCCGCATTTTTTTTACTTCCCAATTTTGAGAATAAACCCCCAAAATAGTTTCCCACTTTCTAATTAATTCAGGAATAATCTTTTTAAGATGCTTTCTATACCATTCATTAAATACTTTTTCTTTTCCCTCTCTGGTTGTATTAGGATTTACATACAATTCTAAATATTTTTTGTTTTTGATTTTTATTTCGTGTTTTCCGTATCGTTCTATTACTTTTATCAGATAGCGATGCCCTTCAAAATAATGACTTTCTCCTGTTATGTATTCCCTTGGTGTTTCTCGCAATTGTTTTGCAAAATTTTTCTGATGATTTTTTATCCATCGCATTTTACCAATAACATAAAGCCGAATTGCCTCATCATTCAAATCCTTAGGAGCAGAAATACGAACCTTACCATCGGGATATACAGATAAGTGCATATTCTTTATATCCTTTTTTACAACCTCAACAGCTATATCCAATATTCGTATTTTCTCGTTTTTAATACTCATTCTGATTTTTTACAACTTCATTAAAAATTTCGTTTACATCTTCTGCACTGAAATTTTCTTTTGATAAGATATTATAAATTTCTCGTTTTATTAACTCTTCTTTTTGACGATTTCCTCTAAAACCATCTTGTTTCGTTTTCTTTATAGCTTTATGTACTTGTATTGCCAACGTTTCATTTTTATCTAAATAATCAAATAAAGCTCTTTGGGCATTTGTATTTAAAGTTTTGGGATAATCTTTTTTAGGATTTACAACCTTTTTCGTAAGCTCAATAATCTCTTTTAGATATTTCTTATAGTCAATTGCTCCCCTTTTTAATTCTTCAACTAATTCATATAAAATGGCAGACATTTTGTCGAAATACTTTGGATTATTAGGGCGTTCAGTATTTATTGTTTTCGTAAGGTTGTTGGCTATAGCTTCGGCAACAGCATCTTTATCTTCTCGAATTGATTTAGGAAGACTTGTTATAAGAGCTTCTTCTCCTCGCTCTACAATTAACTGAATCAAAGATAAATCATCAAATTCTGAAATTTTTTCACTTTCCTCAGCACGAATATAACTATCAATTAAGTGTCGCATTGCTGGTTCATAGCGTTTAAGATCTATGTAATCACCACTTGATTTTTCTATCTCATCACGTAAATTTGTATAAAAATAAACCTCTTGTTTTATCTTTGCAGTTTCCTCTTCCGAATAGACTTGCTCTATTTCATTCGCAATATTTGCATAGGCTCGAATAAGTGAAACAGTATATCTGTACAAATCTACTCTTTGTCGCTCTTTCGCTTTTAATTCATCAGGATTTAGTGGATTACCACAAAAGTAGCGTTGATAATCAATAGGCTTTTGAGGAGCTTGAACACCCTCGCATAGGGCTTTTATTTTATCTCGTGCTTCTTCTAAGCGTTCTTTGGCTTGTTCCAAACGATTTTTCAAAACACCTTTTATGTCATCTTCGTCATATTCCCCAAAAGCTTCTTTTGTGTAATCATTAATAGAATTTTCTAAACTTTTAAATAAATCTTTATAGTCAATAATATAACCATATTCTTTACTCTCCCCATCTAAGCGATTAACACGGCAAATGGCTTGAAAAAGCCCGTGGTCTTGCATTTGCTTGTCAATATAAAGGTAAGTCGCCGACGGAGCATCAAACCCGGTAAGCAATTTATCTACAACAATGAGCAATTTCATTTGTGCCGGTTCTTCTATAAACCTCTTTTTAACCTCTTTCTCAAAATCTTCTACTTTTTTACCGTCTAACATTTTGACATAAGTGTCAAATTGCATTTTTCTTTCCGTATAACCTTCTTCTCCAATAAATTCATCTTTTATTTCTTGAACATTAGGTTCATAAGAAGTAATAATAGCACATCTTTTAAAGCCTTTTTGTTGAAAAATTTCGTAATAACGACACGCTTGATAAATACTTCCTGCTACCAGCATTGCATTACCTTTACCATTTTGCAACCGGTCTTTCATTTCAAAATCCATTAAAATATCATTCACAATACGTCCCAGCCGGTCTTGCGAACTCAATACTTTTTGGAGTGTTCCCCAGCGTTGCTTTAATCGCTGTTTAGCTACATCGGTTAATCCTTTTGTTTTTGCTTCAAACCATTCGTCTATTTTTTTCTGCGAACTTACTTCTTGCTCTACATTTCTGGCTTCATAACGTAAATCTAACACAACTTTGTCATTTACAGCCTCATCAAACTTATAAGTGTGAATATATTTACCAAAAACTTCAACACTCTTTTTCTTGTCTTTTTTTAATAAAGGTGTTCCTGTAAAACCTATAAAAAGAGCATTCGGCAAGATACTTTTCATTGCATCGTGTAATTTACCCGATTGGGTACGATGGCATTCATCTACAAAAACAAAAATATTTCCTTTTGCATGAAAATCAGCCGACAGGTTTTGTTTGAGTTCTGCTAAATATTTATCTATTCCTCTTTCTTCTTTACTGCCAAATTTATGCACCAAAGAACAAACCAACCACTCCTTATTTTCATTAAGTGTATTTACTAAATCTTCACCACTTTGAGTTCTATATATGGTCTCATTTACTCCTTTAAAAACCTTTTCTATCTGCTCATCTAATTCTGTTCGATCAGTAATTAACAGTACTCTTGCATCTTCTATATTTTCTCTGAGCCATTTAGTAAGCCATACCATTGTCAGGCTTTTCCCGCTACCCTGCGTATGCCAAATAATTCCTCCCTCTCGTCTTCTTATGTACTCCTGTGCAGACCTTACTCCAAAATACTGATTATGACGACACAGTTTTTTTATGCCTTTGTCAAAAACAGTAAAATCGTGAATAATTTCTAAAAACCGTTCTTTTGAGCAAATCTCAGACAAATCCTTTAACAAATCTCGTTTTTGATTTTTTTCTTTTTTCCACTGCAAATAGTATTTTTCAGAAGTTTCTATTGTTCCATAATACAAACCTTGTGATTCGTTTCCTGCCAGCACAACCTGCATTGTAGTAAAAAAAGATGCAATAAAATCCTTGTCTTGATTGAGCAAATTTTGACGAATACCTTCTGTAACGCCCACAGTACTCCGTTTTAATTCAATAACTCCAAGAGCAATACCATTAACATAAAGAACAATATCAGGTCTTTTACTTCTGCCGTTTGCTCCATAATAAACAGCAACTTCTTCAGCAATAGCAAAATGATTATTTAGAGGATTTTTCCAGTCAATAAGCCAAACTGTCTCTCTCTTTTCTCCTATATCTGGAAGAATTTTTATACCATATCGTAACAGAGAATACAATTCTTTATTAGCATCATACAAACTTTTCCCATTGCAATTAGATGTTTTAACCAATTCATCAATTGCTTTCTGAATAAGTAGTGTAGAATAGCCCTGTTGCTCTAAAAACAACCGCAAATACTCAAGTTCTATATTGCTGTTATGCTGTCGTTTTTCCCAATTACCAAGATAATCGTATTGTAAAATAGTTTTAAAGTGCTTTATGACTTTGTTTTGCGTTACCCTTTCTTTTTGCCCTATTCTATCCATAGTTTTAGGTGTTAAATACATCGACATAATCCTTAAATAGATATAAACGATTGCGTTGTGCTCCTGTTATTTCTTTTATAATTTTTAAATCTTCCAAAATACCAATTAGTTTATATGCCGATTGCGGATTTTTACCAATAATGCTACTAACCTGTTGTGCATCGACAATAGGATGAGAATATAAAAATTCAATAACCTTATGGGCATCTGCACTTCTGGCTCCTAATTTATTTATTTTTTCGTCAACAGATTTTGATAATTGCATAATGGCATTAAAAGTATCTACTCCTTTTTTTGCTGTTTCGATAACTCCCGTAAGAAAAAATTTAAACCACTGTGCAATATCATTATGAGTCCGCACACGCATTAAATTATCGTAGTAGAACATTCTGTGTTGTTCGAAAAAATCTGACAGGTATAAAATAGGTCGTTTCAAAATCCCTTTATCAACCAAGTAAAGTGTTATTAAAAGTCTGCCTACCCTACCATTTCCATCTAAAAAAGGGTGTATCGTTTCAAATTGATAATGAATTAAAGCCACTTTTAACAAATCAGGCATAGGGTTAAGTTCATCATTTGCAAATTTTTCTATATCTGATAATAATTCGTTAATGGAAGTATGTACAGGCGGAATAAATTTAGCATCGCTGATAGCAGAACCCCCAATCCAATTTTGGCTAGTGCGATATTCTCCCGGCAATTTATGTTTTCCTCTTACCCCTTGTAATAGTGTTTTATGTGTTTGTTTGATAAGGCGAGTAGAAAAAGGAAGTTTATGTAATAATTCTACGGCATAATTCATTGCTTTAATGTAGTTTTGCACTTCTTCCCAATCGTTTCTTTTCTCTTGTGTTATTTCTTCTTCTTTTAGAAAAGCCTCTTCCATATTGGTTTGAGTACCCTCTATTTTAGAGGACTGCGTAGCCTCTTTTGCAATATGCATTTGAATAAACAAATCGATATTTACATATTCCGAATACATATCTAACCTCCCAATTTGACGGTCAGCAATACTCAACAGTTTCAATACGTCCATATCATCTAATACCCAATTTCGGTTGATTAAAGTCGGTTGAAAGCTTTTATAATATTTTTGGTCTTGATATGTACCTGAGTGAAAAGATTTCATAATAATAAGATTATTTATTGTGCTAAAATACAAAAAAACATAATAACGCAATAGGTTATTATGATTTTTGTAAAAAAATCATAATAAGGAGTATTGTTATTTTGATTTTTAAAACAAAATCATATTAGTAGGATTTCTAATGATGATTTTTACGGTGTGTAAGTTTATGCTTGAAAAATTATAATCGTTAAACAATCCTTGTTTTTCCGGTAAGCAACTCCTGCATCATTCCCTGCTTTAAGGCTTCTGTTTTGTGTAATTGTTCTTCTAAGTTTACAATTTCTTTATCCATATCGCTTAATATTTTAGCGATAGCTTGTTGCTCGGATAACGGCGGGAGGATGATTTCAATATTTTTCAATCTTTTGCCATATAAATGAATTATTGTAATGCCTTGTGTTTCTTGTTCTATATCGTATTTTTTTACATTTGTCAAATACGCAGATAAAAATTCTGAATTTATTTTGATCTTGGGTCTAAGTATATTTATATCTCCACCTAATAGAACATTATCCTTATTTAAGCAAGAAGCAATACAGAGATCAATACCATTTGTTGTTGTTGAAGCTGGAATCAAAACATCTCCTTTTTTAGATAATATTCCCTCATTGTAATTTGTTTTATTTATTACTTCATCTATAACTTCCTTATAGGTTGTAAATAGTTCCCCATACAAAATACAACAAAACTCTCCATTTACATTTAACTTTGATTTAGAAAGCCCTTGACCTTTAAAAAAATCTACTACTTCTCCCAACTTTTTCACTTCCCATTTTTCTTTAAAGCCTTTTAATCTTCTTTTGTCTGTAAGCAATTGCTGCATAGCTCCTTGTTTTAGGGCTTTCTTTTTGGAAATAAGCTGTTTTATGTTTTGTATTAAAGCATCGGTATCACTTAATACCTCGGCAATGGCTTGTTGCTCGGGTAATGGAGGCAGGGGAAGTTTCATTCTTGCAATCATTTCTCTTCTAACAGAATCAACAGATGATTTTGCAGTCATTTGCATAACTCTATTAAAGAAATGTTGTGAAAAAATGTAATAAAACAATTTCCCATTATAATTCTTGAAATTATGAATACAATAAACTCTTTGATGAAAATCAAATCTTCCCTTTACATAATGAAATATTTTCCCCACTCCGACCCCATCTCCTGATGTCAAAACAGCTTCTTTATCAAAAGAATATGTATTTATTCTCTCTATTATTTCAGAACGAACATAAAAAGGATATTTTCCATCATCTATTTTATCTTGTGTGTCTTTGTTCCCTGTTATAATATCAGCAATAGCATCTAGCCACACAATTCCCCAATCCTCCGGAATAATCCCAATCTCCGTATTTTTATAACCTTTTTTCATTTTTAATTAAAAAAATGTTTTAAATGAGTTTCCACTTTGCTTTTAAGTACGGCGTATTCTTCTTCTATTTCGGGCAAAGGTCTTTCATATCTTACTGCCAATTCGCTAATACGATTACTTAGGCGTTGGCTTATTTGGTCTATTTCACTGTCAATTCTATTTTTTAAAGTGTTAAGCCATTTATCCTCTACCACCAATGTTTTTATTTCATCTTGGGTTAATTCGGTAAACTTTTTATATATTTTCTTTTTAAGTTCCGTTTCGGCTTCTTTTAGGGCTTTTTTATTATCGTTTTCCAACTTTAAAAGTGTTTCATACGAATGCAATACTTCGTATTCATCGGCATATTCGGCGTTTCCTTTTATTTCTTTAATGCGTTTTGTAAGATCTGCCTTGGTAATATTTCCTTTATTATTAATGACTTCGTTTAGTAAACCCTCTTCAGATAAATGTTCTTCTTTCAGTTCATTCATTTGGTTTACCAGCGATTCTAAGTAATGGGTAATGCCTTGTATCTTTTCTTTTTCTTTGTTAAAATAACGATTAACTACCAACTCATTGGGTATTAATTCACAAACAAATTCACCCTTTTTAATTTTCCCTTTGCTGTCTTTAACCGGTGTAAGGTTTGCATTCCAACCATCTTGAACAATTAAATAGGTATCATCTTTTAAAATTTCATTCCAATAATTCATTAAATGTTGATAGATATCATACGGATTTATCAAGGCTTTGTTTTGATAGGTTTTTAGCAGATTTTCGGAAACAACAACAATAAATTGTTTGGGTTTTGTATGTCCGTTGATATTCCAAAATTGCGGTTTATTTTCTTTTTCCCATTGCGTATAGGCTTGGTCTAAAGCTTTTCCATATTGATTAAACTCCTGATGTTTAAAAATGGTTTCCTTTATCAATTCTTGCTTTACAATTAATAAACTAAAATTTTCTCTATCTTTAATGGGTTGAAATAAACAACCTTTTATACTTGGGTAAATGTTCCAATATTCTTGTAAAGCATCAATATCTTTATTGGGAATTCCTCCAAACAAATGAGCTTCAATATCTTGCAAATCTTCTTCTATTTGCGTATCTATATAGCGGGGAATATTTAAGTTGTATTCGTTTTCTTCAATTTCTGCATAAGATACCATTCGTGCATACTTATCAATTTCTTGCAGATTGTTAAAGGTATCTACTATTTTATGAATATCTTGCTCTTGCAGTCGGTTTTTATTACCATCTTTTATAAACCCTTTGCTGGCATCTATCATAAAAATACCTTTACGAGTATTGGCATTTTCTTTATCAATCACGATAATACACGCAGGGATTCCTGTACCGTAAAATAAGTTCGCAGGTAGTCCAATAATGCCTTTTATATAACCCTTTCTAATAATATTTGTTCTGATATCAGCCTCTGCATTTCCTCTAAACAAAACACCGTGAGGTAAAATTACCGCTCCTTTTCCTGTGCTTTTTAGTGAACGAATAATATGCAGTAAAAAAGCATAATCGCCATTTTTATTGGGCGGAATTCCATCTTCAAAACGTTGGTACAAATCATTATTAGGATTAAATCCATTTGACCACGACTTTACTGAAAACGGAGGATTTGCAACGCAAAAATCGAAACGTTTTAAATTCCCATTTTTATCCTTATGTAAAGGGTTAGCCAGTGTGTCTCCTTGTACTATTTCTTTTACCGCCGTAGGATTATTATGTAAAACCATGTTCATTTTTGCTAACGCTACGGTAGCATTATCTTTCTCTTGTCCGTAAATGCTCAATCCATTTGGGGCTTCATCATTTACTTTTAGTAACAGAGAAGAGGAGCCACAGGTCGGGTCATATACCGTTTTTTCTTGAGAGGTTTCTTCGTTTACTCCTATAATTTTAGCCATTATTCGAGATACTTCCGATGGCGTATAGAACTGCCCTTTACTTTTTCCTGAATCTTGGGCAAATTTCATCATTAAGTATTCATAAGTATCGCCAAGTAAATCATCGTCTTCTGCTCTGTTATTGCTAAAATCTAACGCCGGATTTTCAAATATGGCAACTAATTTACTTAATTTGTCAACAAGTTCTTTTCCCCCTCCCAGTTTGTTATCATCGTTAAAATCTGCCATTTTTTGGAGCATATCAAACCCATTGGCAGTATCAATTGGGGCGAGAATGTGTTTATTGATATAGTCGCCAATATCATCTTTCCCTTTTTGTTTGACTAAATCATCAAAACTAGCTCCTTTGGGAATTTTAACAGGAGTAAATGGATTCGGGTCATTAGCATATTTATCAGAAACATACTTTATAAACAACAGAGGAAGAATATAATCTTTATATTGTGATGCATCCATTCCTCCACGCAATTCATCGCAACTCTTCCAAAGCGAACTGTATAATTCTGATTTTTTTATAGCCATTTTTATTCGTTTAAGATTGCAAAAGTATAAAAATTAGGAAATATCCGGAGGTATCAACAGTAATTTTATATCCTCTTTATTATTTACATTAAGCTCATAGAAAATATTCATTTTCTTATTTTAATGTTTTAAAAACAAAGCATTTTTATAATAGAACATCAATTACCAAAACTTATACAGCACCAAACCAAAAGTAAGCAGAAGAATTCCCAAAAGCAGTATGCCATACAGTATGGATAAAAATATAAATTTCTTAATGGTAGTTCCTACGGATTGATTGTAATAATTTTTTAAAGTACGAAACATCTGTATGGGTATCAACAGATAAATATAAACGGTATACGTTTGAAAATGTCGAAACGTTATAAAAGAGATAATTGTATATGCAATAACTACCATAAATATAAAAGTGTGCAAATTAAGCGACAACAATAAATGCTCTAAGAAATATCGCTTTTGCTTGTAATAAAACAAAGCCAACAGCAATGCAAAAAGAGGCAATAATACCAATAATGCCTGCGAAGCTTTCTTTAAAATGGTATCTATAAATAGTTCCGGTTCTCTATCGGCAAATAGGGTTGCTTTCTTTACTGCTATTTCAAAATGATTGCCGGTTGTTATTGTATCTGTTTTAATAGTATCTTCTGTATTTATAATATTGGTTTCATTAGGTGACAGATAAAACGATAGCAATAAAAATGCAAAGAAAGTGGCAAACAAATACATTCTAAACGGCGGCGTATAACACACCCGTTTCCCTTTCATAAAATCTTTGGTAAGTACCCAAGGTCGAAACAATAATAATTTTAACGTATGATAGAGCTTTCCGTCAAAAGATAACGCTTCGCCAACAAATGCAATAATAATTTGCCAAAAAGGCTGGTGCATATCTTTGGAAGATTGCCCGCAGTTACTACAGAAATTCCCTTTTACAGGCTGCCGGCAGTTGGCACATTGCACCGATTTATGTTTCTGTTGAGGCTTAGTTTTCACCTATTTATATTTATATTTTTAGTTGTTGGCTATTAGCCTTTAAATCAAATGGTAATTTTTCTTCTATTTTCTGTCTTCTGTCTTCCGACTAAAACTATACCTTAACCGGCGAATCGTTTAAACTTTCTTTTATTTTTTTCGATGCTTTACTAAAATCGGAATTAAACCAATCGAAAAGCTGTTCCGAAACATCTAACATCGGTTTATAGAATATACTCTTTTCCTGCATCTCTTTGGGAATAAATTCTTTTTTCTTATTGATATAATCTAAAAAGAAGACAACAATACTTAGTATAACAACCCATTTTAGCAAACTAAAAAGAATACCCAAAATTTTGTTTAAAATCCCCAATTCAATAGCATCGACAAGTGAACTAAGCAGTTTTCCCAACAAATTAACTCCTATAACAATTAATAAAAAAGTAATGGCAAAAGCAATATATCCCATATATTGAGAATCGTAATCGAATTTATTACGAATAAAATCGGCGGTAAAATCAGAAAAATGAATCGCTCCGTAAATACCTAAAACCAACGCCACCAACGACGAAACTTCAACAATTAGCCCTTTTTTAAATCCGTTATATACCGCCCACAACAGAGGTATCCCTATCAAAATATCAATAACATTCATAAGTTAAACTTTTAGCATTATAGAAACCAAAAATAACAAAACCTTTTAATTCTGCAAAATGACAGATTAACCTGTTGCCGCTTGAATTAACCTCTCATATATTGAATTTTTTTCTACCTTTGAATCATTAAAAAAATTACCATGCAGTTTAAAGATATTATAGGACACGAAAACGAAAAACAACAGTTAATTCGAGCTGTTTGCAACAACAGAATTAGCCATGCCAACCTGTTTACAGGTGCAAAAGGAGTAGGAAAATTGGCTATGGCAATAGCTTTTGCACAATATATTTCCTGTAAAAATAAAGGAGCAACCGATTCTTGCGGCGTATGTTCTTCGTGTGTAAAATATCAGAAAGTGGCACACCCCGATTTACATTTTGTTTTTCCGGTGGTAAAAGGAAAAGGATTTACCCACCCCGTAAGCGATAATTTTATTAACGAATGGCGAACTCAAGTGTTAAACGATAGTTATTTCGATATTAACGATTGGTACAACACGCTTGGAGTAGAAAATTCGCAAGGAATGATTTACTCCGAAGAGAGTAATGAAATTATTAAAAAACTAAGTCTGAAAAGCTACGAATCGGAATACAAAATAATGATAATTTGGCTGCCCGAAAAAATGAATGCTTCCTGTGCCAATAAATTACTAAAAATGATTGAGGAACCACCGGCTAAAACATTGTTTTTAATGGTAGCGGAAGAACCCGATAAATTATTGAAAACTATTCTTTCGAGAACTCAATTG
>PDWI01009051.1_pt1 | contig 11531 bp, 14 predicted proteins | sample 1430891 | NCBI WGS metagenome assembly PDWI01 (sample SAMN01162508, study PRJNA174530) | Oral metagenome, whole genome shotgun sequencing project. | biome: Marine environment; feature: Marine mammal; material: Swab sample of the gingival sulcus; isolation source: swab sample of gingival sulcus...
AACCTCATCTCCGTTCTCAATTATTTCTTTAATAAACAGACTTTTATCAACATAATAAGAGTTGGTTTCTATTATTTTTCTGAAATCAGAAGTGCCTTTGGTTATTGTTTTTTTATTCCCCATTGCTATAATATTTGAGTGGTTTCTCAATACAAATATACACAATTATTCCCAAATATAAGTTGATTACAAAACCTATTGCGTAAAGACTGAAGAGTTCGGGGGGTAAAAATAATGTTTGTGCCTTGCATTGAGCAGCATTGCACAAACTGCGAGTTTTGCCCTGCCCTTTATTGGGCGGGGCTGGTTACTTGATTTGTTGCTCCATTATTATAGCCTTATCATTAAGCCATTTTCTTCTTTTTTTATTGGTGGCGTTACTTCAATTACTTCACCTGTTTCTTCGTCAATAATTTCTGTTGTTTCCTTATCAAGTTGTTTCAATAATTCTTGATGTTCTTTTAATTTTGTTTTTACATCTGTCATATTATCATGTAATTGAGACCATATTTTGTCATTACTGTAATCAAAAGAAACTCTCTTAGTTATCCATATTGTTGCATTTTCATATTTGAACTTTTTCTCGTTAATTGCTTTGGCTTTTTCAAGAACAGGTTCTTTTAATTCTGCAATTAATTTGTTGATATAAATATTATACTTTTTTAACTCTATCAAAGTTTTTAACAAATCATATTTTTCATTACGAACAATTTCTGCAATATCATTTTTTGCTAAATCTTCAATTTCTTTTTTTGATAAACCTCGTTGTATTTTACCTAATTGTTTAATCATCGAATTTGCCTGTTTTTAACTTTATTAAAAAAAGCTCTCTTTATTAACTGAAAACTCTACAGATTTTATATTTCAATTTGACAATCGTACTTGTTTATAAGTCTTTTCGTTTTATCAATAGATGGCTAAACCAGAGTGTGATAGAAGAATATATAATGCACAATAAAACATCTTTAAGGGCTACATAATCTTGCACTTCTTGGAATAAATATTTTTTGAAAGGCAGGTCTATCAGGTTTCTCATTACTTCCATCGGAAAGTATTCGCCGAGCCATTTGAGCCAATCGGGCAATTGAAGCACAAAAATCGGTTCTGCAATGTAGGCGTAGAGCAGAAGCAGAAGCATGCCCAAACCTGCTTTGCGGATTAAAATGCCAAAAAACAAGGCAAACGAAAAAAACATGAAACTTTCCAATATAAAAGCAGGAATAAACTCGATATATTCAAAAATATACTTAAATGCCTTTGCATCAGAATTGTTCATTCCCAGCCAAAAACCAACAAGGAAGATGAAAATGCCCGAAATAAGGCTCAACAGCAATAGCAACAGTATTTTTGAAAGCATAAATTCCGTTCTGCTCAAGCCGTCGATCACATTCTGTCGGATAGTTCGGTAGTTGAATTCGTTGGTGATGGAAATGATTACATAAAATGCAAGAATAAATTTAAACAAACCGGCTGTCCATGCAATATTGTGCCAGATGTCCGGAAAACTATAAATCGGAAGTGCGTTTGAAAATTTATCAAGTTGCTCGTTTTTCCCATTGATGAAATCCGAAACCAACTTGCCGCTTTGGTAAACAATACCGGTCAAACCTATGTACAGTACAATTATGACCCAAAATGTACGGTATTTTTTGTTTTTGAGCCATTCTATTTTTAATAATTGAAGCATTTTTTTTCGTTTTTGTCAGTCAATAAAAGGAAATATTTAATGATTTGTTTCGTCAAGAATTTCAAGAAATTGTTTTTCAAGGCTTTTTTCTCGGACAAGCAAATGGGTGGCAATCACTTTTTGTTCTGTAAGCCACGTGTTAAATTCAAGAATCGTAGTGCCTTTTGTTAGTTTCACGAGATAGAAATTGTTTTCTTTGGTAATTTTTTCAGCTTTCGGATAGCTCTCAAGAATTGCGTACAAGTCGTTCAGCGAGTCTGTGGCAATTTCTATTTCCTCATTTTCTTTGCGCATACTATCGACACTTCCCGAAAACAGCAGATTGCCATTGCGAAGCACTGCGAAATGCGTGCATACTTTCTGCACCTCTGCCAATATGTGGCTTGCCAGAATTACGGTTTTCCCTTTTTTCGCCACTTTGATAATCAATTCGCGAATTTCTGCAATTCCTTGTGGGTCAAGACCATTTGTAGGCTCGTCAAGAACCAGAACTTCCGGATCGCAAAGCAAAACAGAGGCGATGGCAAGGCGTTGTTTCATTCCGAGCGAGTAAGTTTTGTAGAGATCGTTTCGCCTGTCGTACAATCCCACCATTTGCAGCACCTCTTTAAATTTTCCTTTCGCTTGTTGTTTTATTGTTGCTACGATTTTCAAATTGTCAATTGCCGACAAATAAGGGTAAAACGTTGGCGATTCGAGTATTGCCCCGATTCGTTTCCTGTCGTTACCCGAATTGAGACGATTGCCAAACCAACTGTATGTTCCGGAGCTTGCGTTTACCACGCCTAAAACCATTCCTAAGGTCGTGGTTTTTCCGCTGCCATTTGGTCCGAGTATGCCGAAAACAGAATTGCGCGGAATCTGTAAGCTTAGCTGATTTACCGCTTTGATTTTTCCGAAATTCTTACTCAGATTTTCTGTTGTTAAGATATATTTCAAGGTCTTTCGTGTTAAATATGAATATATTATAGATGATATTTTGCACTCTAATATTTTTTGTAGAGAATATTATTTGATTAAAATCAATTAAATATGTCTAAAAATAAGGCTTTTTTTTCAATATGTTTAGAAAGTTCAACAATTTTTTTGAGATTAACTTCTCCTTTTAAATCTATCAAAATCAAATTTTCGCCCTCTTTAATAAAGGCAACAAAACCCGTTACGGTGTTTTTGTTTACTTTTCCAATCAGATTGAAATCTTTCCCGTCGCTTTTCATCACCATTAAATCTTCGTAATCTTCGTTTTTTAATTGCTTTTTTAGTTTTTTTATCTCAACATCCGAGACATTTTTTTCTGCAAGATTATAGATTAAAATGCGCACTTTCTCGATTCCGTCGATCATGCTTTGAATCTCCGGTTCGTCTTTAAAGCTTAACACCTGAACCGTACTCGGATAAAAGAAAATACCTTTATCTTCTTTGAAATCTGTTCTAAACTCGTCAATACTTTGGCTTTGCCCAAAAATTGTTCCATGTAGCAATAGAAACGAAATGATTGTTAATGCTATTTTATTCATTGGTCTGATATTTAAAGTAGTACATTATGTGTAATATGTGTAAACAGACAAAGGTTTCACGACAGTGCTTTGTCTGTTTGTTGTGTGCAATAATTTATTCATTTGATTTTTTATCTACTTTTTCAAGTTTCTCCAAGCCGCCTATTTTCATTGATTTCGACAGCTTTGATATTTTCTTTAAGTCAATATCGCCTACAATGCTGATGATTGTATTGCCGTCTTTTCCGCCCGAGACCATCAGAAATTCGCTTATTTGTTTGTTCGCTTTTTTTATCAGAAACTTAATATCCTGATTTTTTTCGTGAATCACCATCAATTCCTGATATTCGTTTTTCGGGAGTTTTTTCAAAATCGAATTATAAAAATTCACTTTCCCGTATCCAGAGTCGCAATGCAGAATTTTAATCCCGCGAAGATTTTTTGTTATCTCTAAAAACTCGTTTTCTTCTTCGTCTGTGTCAATATCTGCAAACAGATCAAACATGTGTTGGGTAATATAAACCGATGTAAATCCTTCTTGTTCTGAGTATTGCTCAAAAAGTTTCTCTACTCTTTGGTTTTGTCCCAACGTGATAAAAGGCAGCATTGCCAATGCAAAAAATAATATTGTATTTTTCATAACTTAACTTTTTAAAATGATTTGTACTATGTTATTTACTTGTTTTTTTTCTAATCATAAAACTGAATTTATCAAATTTTCCGATTTTGTTTATTTTTGAAAACTCTTTATCAAATTTCTCTACTTTATGTATATGTTTTATGTTTCGCTCGAACTTTTCCACGCTGTTTAGTTTTTTCATTTCTTCCTCTATTCTTTGCAGTTTTTCGAGATTTTCCGTTCCTTTGTTCATTTTTGTTGAAATCATCAACAACGCTTTTTTTGTTTCAAGATAAGCCAATCGTGCGTCTTCATACGTGTCTTTCTGCGCCATAGGCTCATTGTTTTGGTACGAATAGAATTTTATTGCCATAAAAATCAAGAATAGAGCAGCAATTCCGCTGATGATGCTCCAAAAATTTCGTTGTTTATAAGCCATGTTTACTGTTTTCGAGGCAAATTGCGGATTCTCGAATTGTATTTCAGGCGCAGTGATTTTTTTCTCTTCTTCGTAAAACCCGAACATCATTTTCTCGGCATCATATTTTTTCGGAAGCGAGGGGTTCGACAAAAAACGCTTTATTTCCCTTTCTTCCTCTAAACTTGTTTTTCCCGCATAATATTTTTCAAGCAATATATCAAGTTGTTTCAGATTCATAGTTGTGTATTTTTATGAGTTGTTCTCTTATTTTTTTTCGTGCTCTCGAAAGATTTACCCGAATTGTATTCACCGAAATGTTTAACATATCCTGCATTTCCTCGAAACTGTATCCCTCAATATCGCGCAGTTGTATGATTATTTTTTGCTGTTCGGGCAGCGCGTCCATTGCTTTTTGAATATAATTGCTGCTGTCTTTCATTTCGCTCAATTTTTCAGGAGTCCTTGTTTCACAAACACTTGTTGCCTGATCGATAGCAAGCGTATTGTGTTTTTTCGCCCTCAGTTGGTCGAGACAATAATTTTTAGTAACGCTCATGGCAAAAGCCTCAATATTGTTGTATTCATGCAATTGATGGCGTTTTGTCCAGAGTTTTACGAAAACCTCTTGCAGCGCATCTTCAGCGTCCGACGGTTCTCGCAGAAGCCGTTTTGCCAATCTGAACATCTTGTCCTTTGCCGTCAATATTTTATCTCGAAATTCTTCTGTTGTCATTCTATCTTTACGACGATATAAAATCAATTTCATTACACAAAAAATCCTTTTTTTTTGCTTTTTTTTCGATATTTTTGTTCTTGTACAAAATAATCTGATTTATTATGCTTAAAGACAAAACTTTAGGAGTTGTTGCGCGCACTCTTGATTTTCCTGCTGCTCCTTTTGGAAAAAATACTTTTTTCTTTGAAGAGATGATGCAAAGCAAAGAAAATTTGCCTATTGATGTGTTTTTTTTCTCGCCCGAAGCTTGGAACAGAAACGCAGATACTGTAAAAGGATATGTTTTTCACGAAAACCAATGGATAACAGCATGTCAGGAAATCCCAAAAGTGATTTACGACCGCTATATTTCCCGACCGAACGAAAATGAACAAAAAATAAGAGAATTACGCTTGTTTTTATCCCAAAAAAAACACCGGTTTACGACAAATATCCGATTGGTAAAACTTGTACAGAATAAAATAAAATTCCATGAATTTTTGCATCAAAACCAACTCCCGACAATAAGCGGCACAACACTCCACGACCTTTCAGAACAAGCGTTTTTCGATTATTTTTCGCACACTCAGGCTGTTGTTGTGAAGCCGATTTTCGGCTATCGTGGCGAAAATATTGATAAAATTGAGGCTTGCAACAATAAATTTATCCTTAAAACAAAGCACGATACGCGGCAATTTTCCGCCAACGAAATTTTCCCTTTTGTCAAGCGTTCTTACGACAATGGCGCATTTTTCGTACAAGCAATGGCAAATGCTTTAACCATCAACAATGCGCCTTTCAACCTGAAAATTTTGGTGCAAAATTCGGGCAACAAAAACTACCAACTCACAGGACAAGTCGTTCGGGTAGGGCAGGAGGGGCGTTGGGTGTCAAACGCCAATGCTTCAGGACTTCCCGGACTTGAACTTGAGAGCCTGAAAACACTTTGCGAAGAGCATTCCGCCTTTTCGCTGAGCGAGATCAAAAAGCAGATTCAGGACATTTGTTTGAAAACAGCCCATTTGCTTCACGATGAATTTGGCGATTTTTGTGAGTTGTCGTTCGATTTGCTTCTTACAAAAGACAAAGGAGCAGTGATGCTCGAAGCCAATTCGAAACCTTCGCGTTGGGTTTTTAATGCAATGGTAAAGCAATACAAACCGAAAAGCGAAAAATGGAAATATTTTAAAAACCTACGCTACAAAAGCGTGCGCTATCCTTTGCTTTTCGCTGTAAACCAAAATTGGTAGAAAAAGCAGTTGTATTGTAGTGATTTTGTTTTTTCGGATTAAAAGACTTTTAGAACAATAATTTTTCTATTTTGTTTAACTTATCTTTTGCCTTGTTGAAACGATTGTATAAAGAGAAATAATTTGCCGAGTTTTTTTGTTAGATTTGCTAAATTTCCAAAATTTAGCAAATCTAAAATAGACAATAAAAAATTAAGAAAATGATAAATAAAAGTTACATACAAGAATTAATTGATGCATTGAAAACCATTAATCCGTATCTGATTATATTGTTTGGTTCTCATGCTTATGGCACACCCACTGAAGACAGTGATATTGATATGTTGGTGGTAACAAACGATGATTTTATGCCACAAACATACAGCGAGCAATTAGAATATCGCCTTTCGGTAAAAAAACTGATACGAGAAACCGCCAAAAAAGTGCCGGTTGATTTATTGATATACTCTAAACCGATGTTTGAGAAATTCAAAGCCTTAGAAAGCAGTTTCTCAAAAGAAATACTCACAAACGGAAAAAAAATATATGAAAGCAATCACAGAAAGTTGGCTTAATTATGCCAAAATAGATTTGCAGTCGTGCAAAAAACTTCTTGAAGATGAATTTCTTACAAACAGTGTCGCATTTCACGCACAACAGGTAGTAGAAAAATGTTTTAAAGCAATCTATGAAGAAAACATAATGAAAGTGCCACGCATACACAGCCTTTTACGCTTACACAACGGCATTTCGGAACATATTGAATTTGAAATAGACGAAAATATGTTAGAAAAAACAGATGCCGTTTATAGCGAAACTCGCTATCCCTGCGATTTGGGAATGTTGCCCGAAGGGAAACCAAGCATTGAAAATGCAAAAAGTTTGTATGAATTTGCCAACTACATCTATCAAAATACGATTGAACAAATGACAAAAATAACATAGGCTGTGTTTTATTTGCGAAATTTTCAATTCGCCGGATTTGCCAAATCTCTAAGATTTGCCAAATCTTTAATCCAAGACTTATTTTTTGCGTGTTTTTTAAGTTCCTCATTATTTGATTAATTGGTATGGATAGAGAAAACCTATAAAATAATCTTTGTCCGATTTTACGGTAAAACGATTACCCTTTCCGTCGTTACAACTGATGAGAATACGAAATTTAAAAATTTGATTGTCGCAAGATTTATCGCCTCTCACTTTAAAAGAAAAATGAAGAGGATTATCCGACCTTAATTTTTTGTTTTCGATAGCTCCGGGATAGTTCTTTGCTTTGTTGTTTAAAACAAATTCGTATTTCATTTCGTTAGGTAAAGCTGTTGTCCATTCGTTATAATGTACAGATGTTTTATTGATTTTGACAACAGATAAAATTTTGATATTCAGATTATCTACAAATACAGGAGTTGAACTTTTATTTTGGATATTAAAACGTATCCAAATATAATCATTGGCAAGTGTCGCAAAATTTTTAGGATAAGGATATAAACTTTTAAGTTCCTCGAAAAAGGGTTTTCCGTAATCGCTGTTAATGTCTTCGCCCTTCGTGTCGGTTTCAAAACTCCATTGTTTTGAAGAGTACAAAAATTTATGATTATAAATATTATTGGTATAAAACTCTATTTCAATATCCTCACTGCCTTTAGAAGATGTAATCTTTTCGGTTTCCGAAGTGTTCAAACTGTCGGTTTCAAATATTTCATCATTCAAAAACAGCGGCTTGAACGATAATTTTTCTATTTCGTTTAACTTATCTTTTGCCTTGTTGAAACGACTGTATAAAGAGAAATAATTTACCGAAACTTTGTATGTAAAACCGCAAACAATCAAAAATATCAAAAGAGAACAGAATACGACAATTCGTCTTTTTAAGGTTTTTTTTACCCTTTTATCCTCAATTTTAACAACGTCCCTTTCCTCCGAAATTTTTTTTACTGTTTTACTTTTTGTTTTATTTGTTTCCGTTTCCGTTTCCGGTTTTGATTTTATTTTTTTCCTTTCGGCTTCAAAAGCGGTAATATTTTTAATCGGCAAATCAAAAATAACAGCGATAAAGTTAAGTGTTCTTTCAACAGGTGTACTTTTATCCGCAAACAAGTTTTCGATACTTTTGAGCCGACCTGAAAGAGCATTAAGTTTTTCTATTTTTTCGCTTGCTTGTTTCTGTTCTTCAAAATTAAAAAATTCGTGTATAGAGAATAATTTTTCCTTTTGTTTATTTTCTTCTATCAGAAACGAAAAATAATTTTTCAGTCCTGTTTTGCGGGGTGGAAATTTCCCGAAAAGTTCAATATTCCAGTCTTCGGGCTTTTTAATATTCGTTTTTATATAGTCGGCAAAGTTTTCTTGTAACTTTTTTTTATTTTGATTTACAGCCATATAACTTTTTTATGATGGTATTCCTTATGGTATTCCACAGATTAAGAAATTTATTTTTGTTTTTTTCACTATTTTTGTTATGAGATTTGCTAAATCTTCAAGATTTAGAAAATCTTAGTTTGTTCCGGCAAAGATTTGGCAAATTTTGCAAATCAAAGAAATCCCGATTTGTCAAATCTTCAAGATTTAGCAAATCTAAACAAAGGTAAACATTACTTTAATTAAAACTAAAAACGTATGAAAAATTATTTATTGGTAGGAATGGTTTTGTTAATTGTAACCTCCTGTCGCATTAATCCTACAAAAAATGATAATGCAATGAAGAATAAAAATGCTTTGGACAGTTTAATGGCAAATAAGGTCATAAAAAAAGACACAGCCGCATTGCTTGCTTTTCTCGGCGAGAAGATGTATAAGACCATCGAATTAGCCGATAGTATTCAGCTTTATGTCGTTTCCGCTGCGGATACTACAAAAACAAACGATAATGTTTTTTCGGATTTGAAGTTTTCGGAACAAACAGGCAACTTAGACAGTTTGACTGCCAAGCAACTAAAAGCAATTGTTTTAAATCCGAATAATTTTAGTTTAAGCGGAAGAGTAAAAAATTGCGGATTTGTTCCGGATATGTTATTTCGTTTTGCAAAAGGGAAAGATACAGTAAACTTGTTTCTTTGTTTCTATTGCGATACGTGGAAATTTCAGCAGGAAAAAAACATAAAATTTGATGACAGCGACAATGCAAGAAGCGAATTGGTGAAATTTGCAAAAAAGGTATTTCCGAAAAACAAAAAAGTAGCGGGTTTAAAACCAAAAAGGCAGATAAAAACGGAAAACGATTTAATTACTTTTTTCGGAGAGCGAACATGGCAAAAGATAAAATCGTGCAAACAAGCAAATGCTTTTTTGTTGGATGCACAAAAAAAACCCACTAATCCCGACAGCACTTTGGGTGATTTTGCAATTATCGCTAAATACGGGAAATTAAAACCTCAACAATTTGCCGAGATTTCATCTATTGTTCGTAATCCTGAGAGTTACAGTTTTGATAATATCGTAAAATCCTGTGCTTTTGTTCCTGATATTGGAATTGAATTTATAACCGAAGGCGCACCGGTTCGTTTATATATTTCGTATTATTGCGACACTTGGGTTTTTGACGACGGACGAAAACAATATACCGAAGATTGCGAAACCGCAAGAAGTAAACTCGTTGATTTTGCTAAAGCCTTATTTCCCGAAGACAGAGTAATTAAACGGCTAAAATAGCGATTAATGATTAATAGTGTGTTAATATACAGACAATGCGAGACAATAAAAGTTACCAAACAATTAAAATAAACTTATAATTATGAAAAAGTATGTACTTTATTTTATTTTTGCTGTATTTATGGCAGGAAGTTTTATACAAACCCTAAATGCACAAAAGCAGTTTCACCTTATTTTGTTTGCCAATCCCGACGAACCGGGCAGAGAAAAAGACAGGCGTGTAAGTGCCAAAAATACCATTGAGTTTTTCAGGGAAATAAGCGCGCAAATAGGATACAGCTATAACACAAGATATTACAATGGCCAAGACTTTACGGGAACAAAAGCTCTTAGTGTAGTAAAATCGCTTAACATAAACAGTGGCGATGTCGTAGTTTTTTACTATCAGGGACACGGATATAACGACAAGTCGGACAAATGGCCTACTTTGGCTTTTCACCCTTCGCCCAACAGCCATTCAGAAATGGTGCGTATGACCGATATTGCTTTGGCAATAACGCCAAGAACCGAAGACAAAGCATATCTGACAATGATAATAGGAGAATGTTGCAACAGCTACATGAACAGCAATCAACTGCCACCGGTTTCCTATTCGACAAACAACAGGATAGCACGTAAACTAAAAAAACTGTTTGCCAATCCCGAAGAAAACTACACGATACTGATGTCTTCGAGTATTCAAGGGCAGGTTTCGTGGAGCGATTTAAACGAAGGCTCGATACATGGCATTTGTTTCAGAGCCTCGCTTTGGGAAGCTGTTTCGGATATGGAAGAACCGACTTGGAACGATATATTGATGAAAAATAAGAATTATGTATTGCAAGCCACGCAAAACCAACAAAAACCGCAATACAATATAACTGTTGACAAAAGCGTAAGATAAAAAACATAACCGTAAAAACATATTTTAACATGAAAAAAATATTACTTATAATTCCATTGGTTTTCGTTTGTTTACAACTGTTTTCGCAGGGGAAAATACATGTTATAGTGTGGGCAGATACTCAAGGACGCTTTGGTATAGCGAGTTCGTGCAAAGAAACCGTCAATTATTTTGAATACGACCTTTTGCCCGATTTACGCCAATATTCGGGTATGACCGTAGAGTTTTACCCCGTAACGGGCAGTGAGTTTACAAGAGGAAACATAATAAATCACATCAACAGCATTCATACGGCAGACTACGATGTAATACTGTTTTACTACGACGGACACGGCGGAAACAAAGGAAACAACGATTGGCCCACCTTTGCCTTTAGCGGTTATGCCTCCGGACCGAGAACCGATTTTTTAACCGTTTACAATAAACTGAAAAACAAACGGCACCGCTTGCTGTTGTGTTTTGCCAATGCCTGTAATAAAGAGGAAAACAACAGGTATGAAAATGTAGATAACAGCACCAACTCTTACCATAGCCGAAGAAGCCCCAAAGCAGTGCGTTACAAAGAGCTTTTTAGGGAATATGAAGGAAATTTGCTGATGGCAAGCAGTAGAAAAGGGCAAAAATCGTATGGGAACACAGGCGAAATAAGTTTTTTCGGACAAGCATTGCGGCGTGCTTTGCATGAGGAGGTAAACGGAACAGCAACAGCAAGCTGGAACAATATAAAAGACAATATTTATACCATTTATATTTATTTTTTAGTCCAATATTTGCATGAATAAACATATTCAAAAGAACAAGTTTGTTTAACATGGGATTGTGTTATTTTTTTT
>PDWI01009052.1_pt1 | contig 11531 bp, 7 predicted proteins | sample 1430891 | NCBI WGS metagenome assembly PDWI01 (sample SAMN01162508, study PRJNA174530) | Oral metagenome, whole genome shotgun sequencing project. | biome: Marine environment; feature: Marine mammal; material: Swab sample of the gingival sulcus; isolation source: swab sample of gingival sulcus...
CCAAATTAAAAACTTTCACATTATTATAGCCATGTAAGTTCTTTATTATCTTTTCGTAATTTTCTGTAAATGGTTCAAATATTATACTTTTTCCGCTATTATTTCTTTTCAAAAATTCAATTGTTGTTTCACCTTCAAAACCGCCTACATCACAAAAAACTTCGTCTGAAGAAAAGTTATAAAATTCTTCAAAATATTGATTTCCCGTATTATAAATAAATCCTTTCATATACTCCAGCTTACTTGACACTCTAAAGTTAATTATTCTTTCAAAAGTCTCTTTAGATATTTTATCTTCCAAAATTTGATAAATATCCTTATATTTACTAAAATTTTTTAAAAGATCTTCTCTAAAAGGCTTTAAATATGACAAATCTCTAAGAATATCACAACTGTCGTAAAAACTAAAATAATCAAGACTATTCTCAACCATTAAACTCTTTAAAATAGACATCGCGGTGAGAGGTCTAAGACTTGAGGTGGAAACAATATAACTATTTTTAGGGATTTGAGAAGATTTAATAACAGGATATCCATAAAACTCTTTGTTGTTACTCCAATCATCAATAAATCCATCTATTTTAACAAAATCTGCAATCTGTTTTCCAATATTATTACACCCAAATAAAAACTTCTTAATATCTTTTCGATGCGTAAATTCCTCAACAAAAGCAATAGCTTTTTTATTTTGCTTAAAACTAGGGAGTTTTAGACTATTCTCATTCATAATATACCCTCTCTCTTTTTCCACTTAATACCGATTTAGAAACTGCTTCCAAAAACTGCAATCCCTCTAGGGAAATTCTACAAGAATCAATATAATGATCACTATATTTTTTTTCTTTTAAATAGCTGTCTAAAGCTTCATAAATATCAAAATAATAGTTAGAGAATGCTTCTATGAAACCCGCAGGATGACCAACTTTAAACCGATTATATCTTTTAAGATTCGCCACAGAAAGATTTGGATTATCTCTATCTATTGTTTTTTTTACTCCATATTGGTCATAAATTTCTAATTCTTCCGGATTAAGTTGATACCACTTGGCAGAGCCTTTATCTCCAAAAATACGAATCTGTAAGCCATTTTTGCATCCGAGAGCAGCTTTACCGTACCAAAGGTTAACTCTTGCACCTCCAGTAGTCTCTCCAATTATATTAACATCATCAACAACATCTTTAAATTGCCCAAATTTAGCATAGCTTCCATAGACTTCTGTTATTTTTTCATGAGTTAAGAAATGGATAAGGTGATGCAGATGCACCCCCAAGTCTAATGAAATTGTCGGGATTAAACCATCTTTTAAACGCCAATTTTGAGGTTTATTTGATTCTTTTCTAGACCTTATAAATCCATGCTGGGGCATTTCTATTTGAATATTAATTATTTTCCCCAAAAGCCCATTCCTAATCATTTCTTTTAACTCTCTAAGCATAGGATATCCTGTATAATTATAAATAGTGGCTAGGAATCCATTTTTTTCTAATGATTTCTCATTTATTTTTTTAGCATTTCTAACAGAATCTGTGAGAGCTTTTTCACAAATAATAGGATAGTCCATATTTAAAGATTGCAAAATAATCTCAGAATGAGTAGCAGGGGGGGTAAGGATACAAATAGCATCTAAATTATTTTTTTCTTTTTTCAGTAGCTCATTAATATCATCGTAAATCCTATCAATATTCCAACGCCGAGCACTTTGCTTATTTATGATTTCATTTCTACTAAAACAGCCACAGCTGACTTCGAACAGAGAGTCCATCTCAGCTGCAATTTTGTGCGTTTCTCCTATGGCAGAATTGATTCCTCCACCTATAAATCCCAATCTGTACATAGCTTGTTTACTTCATCTTAATTTTGATTAAATTCGTTAATCTCTTTACTTTTGATTTCATCTCTACTAAATTTTCATATTCCAAAAATAGAATTCCTGCTTTATAAATCAATTTATTTTCAATAATATCTCCTTTTTTCCACCAAAGCATTTTATCAAAAATATTTCCCTTTATTTCCTCAGAATAAATAATATCATCAATAATCCCATTCCTCTCGCTCATCAGACAATGCCTTGTAATCAATTTTTTTTCAATATTTTCAGATGGCAAATCGAAAGAATTTCCGCAAAAAGCTTTAACTATACTCGTAGGATAATCATAAGAGTTTACATATTCGACTAATTTAACATATAAATCTCCGGGAGGTCTTCGACAAATTTCAATAATATATGGAATTTCATTTTTCACAATAAATTGAACATGAAATAATCCGTCTTTTAGTTTCAGTAAATTTGTTATTTTTTCACATTCTTTTTTTAATGTTTTTTCTGTTTTTATTGAAACTAGGCTAGGAAAGGAAGCCCCGGAAACCAAGTAAGGATTCAAAAAATAATGTTCATCATCAAGAAAAGAAAAAACAATTTTCTGATCTTTTATTAATGTTGAATACCCATGCCTATCACCCTCTATGAATTCTTCCGCTACAATTCGTTTAGCCTTAGAACGAGAAAAGGCTAACTTAATTGACTCTGCAATTTGTTTTTCCTCTCTAATAACACTGATTCCTTTTCCTCCGGAAAGATCAATAGGCTTAACAATAATAGGAAATTTCATTTCACTAATACCTAAAAAAGCCTCCTCTTTATTTTGAAACCATAAAGCTTTTGGTGAACTAAGGTTATGTTTTGTTGTGAATTTCTTAAAAAGATCTTTATGATGAATAATTTTGGCTGTTTGATAAGTATCGTGTCCTGAAAATCCTAGTTTTTCTGCTGCATAGGCAGAAGAAAGTGCTGAAAAATCATTGCAACAAGGAACAATGGCATCTATTTTCAACCGCTGTGCTAACTGTAAAATTTGTTCTTTATTAGAAAAATCAACAAGTTCAACCTTATCAGAATATTGATGTCCTAAATCTTTTGGATTATTTCCTGAAGTTATCGTATAGTAACCTAATTTCTTAGCAGCAAGAATCATAGGAATATCCGCATGCCCGCCACCTGCTATTAATAATTTTTTCATTCTTTTTCCTAACAATTTATAATTTCAGAAATTAAATAGAGTGGTCTATTTTTAACTTCATCAAAAATTTTTCCGATATAAATTCCTACAACTCCAATAGCAGATAAAACAATTCCTCCTAGCAGGTAAACAGAGGCTATTACGCTCGTCCATCCGAGAAGAGGAGTTTCCCAAAAGAAGTATTTAAAAACAAGCCAGAGTACATAAAGAAATGAAATAAATGAGATCAAAAGACCTAATTTAACTGTTAGTTTTAAAAGTTTATTGGAATGAGCAATAATACTATCAAAAGCTAGCTTAAAAAGTTTCCTTAAACTATAGGAAGATTTACCTGCTGGTCTTTGGGCATGCTCAATATCAATTTCAACTCTTTTAAATCCTGACCATAACACAAACAATCCAAAGGATCGATTTTGCTCCTTCATTCTGAGAACAGCATTAATAACTTTTCTGTGGTACAAACCAAAATTACCAATTTGACTGTTTATTTCTACTCCAGATAAATAATTATAAACAAGGTAAAAAAGTCTAGAACCAAGTACTTTTAAAAAAGAATCTTTTCTTTCTATCCTTCTTCCTACAACAACATCATACCCTTCTAAAGCCTTTTTATACATTTTCTCTATTTCTTCCGGCTGATCTTGCAAATCTCCATCCATAACAACAGTCCATTTCCCTGAAACATAATCAAGTCCTGCTGTAATAGCATAATGCTGCCCAAAATTTCTAGAAAGATTTATCCCTATTAAATGGCTATTCTTTTGAGATGCTAATTTCTTAATAATTTCCCAGTCATTTTCAGGACTAGCATCGTTGACCATGATTATCTCGTAATCATTCTCTACAACCTTAGCTAAAGAGATACGCAATCTTTTGTAAAGCTCTTCTAAGGACTTAGAGCAACAATAACAAGGTATTACAATTGATATTTTGGTATTTTTATTTTTCATTAGACATCTTCAGCTCATACATATTTTTACACCCTTATTTTCCAAACTTCAAACATTTTATTCTCAAAAACTTTTTTGTAGCCATGTTTATTAGCATAATACCGAGTATAATCTATATGTCTTAGGCTCATAATCCAAGAAGAATCTCTTTTTCTATATTCTTTATCCATTAAAGGCCAAGGATCATTTCTGGTAAATTTGGTCGCGATGATTATATATTGAGGATTTTCTCTAGAATTTTCTAAGACTTCTTTAAATTCTTTAAACGGAACACAAGAGTCCCAAGGATTATCGTATAAACAATTAGTCTGAGTTAAATAGTAGAACATTGGAATCCAACCAACACAGAGAGAATTAGTCTCATTTCTCTCATATTTTTCTTTTTCAAAAAAGATTAAAAGTTCATCCACAACCTCTACTCTTTGAGGTGTTGAATGAATCCCCAAAAGCTGTTTAGATTTAAACGGAGTAATTAGTAAATCTCTTCTATCTAAATCTCTATGAGAATTATTATATCCCCAAGGAAAGAAAGTTGAAAATAAAAAAAGAAAAATTGCAAAAATGCTAAAATATTTAAAGTTTAATTTTATTTCTTTATACTTAAATTTTTTATCAAAGAGGTAAACAATTGGAAAAGTAGCAAGTAAAATCCCGGCTCCGGATCTATAAATAACATTAAAAGCTAAATCTGATCCCGGAAAAGAAAAGAGAGATATCAGAGCAATTGTTATAAATAATTCTAAAAATTTTTTCTCTCTTTTGAACAGCAAAATATAGAGATATCCTACAAAAACTACCGCCGTTAAACTAGTCGAAGGCATTCCCCCCAAATATAGTTTATTATAGTAAAAAAAAGTAAATCCTAAAATTAGAAGAAGCAAATTTTTCAAAAATTTCTTTTTGATAAAACCTAGCGAGTAAAGACCAATAGTTACAATAGTAAAGAAAATAATGGATTTTGTAAGAACTTGCCATAATTTAATAAAATAACCATTAAAAAGATTTTTTAAAGAATGTCCATCCCCATCTGCTTTATAAATTGCTAAAGTTCTTAAAGAATCTTTGGCTAAACTATCAGGAAGAAAGGAATACAGAGAATCAGAAATGGTTGTTTTGGTAGTATCTTTTAAAGAGTTTGCTTGGAAATTTAGAATTTTATTATAAACATCCTTTTGATTGGTAGATAATTCTGAATTTCTATGGACTATATTCTTATTTAGGTAACTAGTATAACTGGAGAAGGAGCCTGTGCTAAAAAGAAAAATAAATCCAATAATTAGAGCTACAAAACTCCCTGAAACCAAAGATAAAATAGGTTTAAAATAAGATTTAAGATCTTCTCCTAACACCCCACACTTAACTAAATAATAAATAAAAGGGAAAGAAAAAATTAAAATATAATTAAACTTTATCCAAAAGGTAAGCCCGAATAAAAGACCTACAAGAAAGAGGTTTTTAAGATTTTTATCTCCCTCTTTTAAGAGAAAATAAGCTCCTATCAGAGAAACTAAAACAGGTAAATTATCATAATTTACAGATAAATAATAGTTATAGTGAATGAAAAGAAAAGAAACCAGCCAAGTTATGATTAAAGTTTTAGTCTCCGGGAAAAATATTTTCAAAATCTTATAAGAGAACAAAATGCTCAAAGAAACTACTAATACCCAGCCAAATCTAGCCCAGAGAATATTTGGAGATCCAAATATTTTAAGCCAAAGTCCATTGATAAGAGAGTAGGCCCACATAAAATCAATATTTGTTTGAAAACTATTATGTAAAATGCCCCAAGATTTGGTAAAATGAAATCCCGTATCAGTAACATCAAAGGTTTTGAGAGTTCTAAAAAAAGAATATAAGAGAGAAGAGGAGAATAGTAATAACCTATCCCATTTTTTGAGAAATTCTTTATTCAAATTGTTAATCACAAAATTTACTAAGAGAACTACTAAAGAGTAAGCCAAAAATTTAATCCATAAAAATATTTCATAATTTGGATTTTGTGATAAAATATCTTTAAAAGCCGGTCTTATTATAAAAGGAAGGTTAATAACTAACCAGAGCAAAGATAATGCTAACACCCCAAGTCTTGAATATCTGAATAGTTTTGAATCTTTAAACATTGTTTTCTTTCTTAATTAAAATTCTCATTTTAGTAACAATTTTTAAATTATAAGAAAATATACAATATTTTTATCAAAAAACAAAAGAAAAGGTCGTGCTTTTAAGATTTTTGCTCTTTCATAAGAAAATAAACCTAGAGTTTATCTTTATAAAAACAAAAAAGCTGCCCAATCGGACAGCTTTTAAAACTACAATTACAAAATTTATTATTGCTTATTTACAAGCTCAACAAATCTATCAACATAAGATTGTATAAAATCAATAGTTCCTTGGTTATTAATCTCTTCTGAATCTCCATCAAAAAGAGTATTCGAGTTGCCAATAAATGCTTCAGGTTGTCCTATAAATTGAGGATTAAAATATGAAAGTGCTAATTTTAGAGATTTTTGAGAACTGTATCCACCCATTTTACCAACAGAATGACTAATAACTCCAACAGGCTTTCCTTTAAAAGCTAAATCATTATTTGGCTTAGAACTAATATCAATAGCATTTTTTATAGAAGCAGGCACTAAGCGATTATTTTCTGCAGTTACAAAAAAGATACCATCAGAAGCTTTTAAAGTAGCTCTAAAACCTTTATAGATTTCAGGAAGAGGTTTATCTTCTACTTTTGGATCATCATAATCACAGTCGTATAGAGGTAAATCTCTGATTTCTACAATTTGCACATCCCAGTCACTAGGAAACATTTTTAATACATTGTTTGCTATTCTTCTAGCATAAGAAGCTTTTCTTAAACTTCCTACCATTACACTAATTTTTTTCATAATATTATTCTCCTTAGAATTTTTCTTTGTTAACTTGCGATATAAATAAACTTTTGTTTAAATATTCATCCATACAGTGTCCAAGTTAAAGCATTATTTATTAAAAAGCAAGGACAAATTCATTTGGAATATAGTTTTTTTCTAATATTGCTATTTGGGAAATTATTACTCCTCTTCATTTAAAACAACTAAGATAGCAAATCAAAACGATCCGCATTCATAACCAGAGCGTAGCGATGCCACCGCAGTAAATAAAATAACAATACTGGCAAGGGGGTAAGTGCAAGGTGCTACCCCTACATTTACCCCCTCATAAACGAATACCGTTTTTAAGCAAGAGATTTTTATTTCACTGTTGCAGGGTAGCCGGCATCTGTTACCGGTTTAGTCAGAATTTCATCTGCTAAATTCTCAGATAAAGTTAAATAAGCTTCACCTTTTTCTAAATCTACTTTTACAGCTGAAACTCCTGCTATTTCTGAAAGAATTTTTTCTACTCTTCCGGAGCAATGTTTACAGCTCATATCTGCCACTTTTAATGTTTTTTCCATTGTTTTAATTTCCTTTCGTTGTATTTTTTTTGATTCTTCTTCTTTATCATGATTTATATCCCTTGGTACTAGAGACTTAAACTTTCGAAGTCTTAGGGCATTTGTTACTACAGAAACAGAGCTCATGCTCATGGCAAAGGCTCCAATCATAGGATTTAGTAAAAGTTTAAATGCCGGATAAAAAACTCCTGCCGCAATTGGAATTCCAATTATATTATAAATGAATGCAAAGAATAAGTTTTGTTTAATATTTTTAATAGTTTCCTGACTTATTCTAATCGCATTTAGTAAATCTACCAAATTATTTTTCATTAAAACAACATCCGCAGTTTCAATTGCAATATCAGTTCCGGAACTAACAGCAATGCCAATATCTGCACTTGCGAGGGCAACAGCGTCATTAATTCCGTCTCCCACCATGGCTACATTTCCTGTTTTTTGAAGCTCCTTGACGATTGCTGATTTTTTATCCGGAAGAATTTGGGAATAGACTTGTTCAATCCCTAGGCTTTTTCCTACAGCCAAACCTGTTTCGTCGCTATCGCCGGTAATCATAACAACTTTTTTATTCATTTTCTTTAGCTCTGAGATGATTGTTTTTGCCTCATCTTTAACGACATCTGCGAGGGCAAAAATTCCTGCTATTTTTCCATCATAAGCAATGTAAATTTTAGTTTTACCTTCTTTTTCATAAGGCTTATCTCTTTGAGGATCAAGCTTTATTTGGTTTTGCTCTAAATATTTTTTATTGCCGGCAAATACTTCTTTGCCATCTATAATCCCAAAAACTCCGTAGCCCACCTTAGCATTAAAATCCGCTACGGGTTTAACTTGAATCTTTTTGGCTTCCAAAAACTCACAGAGAGCTGCCGCCAGAGGATGTTCGCTAAGTTTTTCCAAACTATAGAGATAGCAAAGAGCCTCATTATCATAAACTTGATAGCTACTAAGTTTAATTTCTCCTTTAGTGAGAGTTCCTGTTTTATCAAAGACAATAGTTTCAGCCTTATGCAAATTTTCCAAAGATTCAGCAGATTTAAAAAGAACCCCCTGTTTGGCACTGACTCCCGTTCCAACCATAATTGCTGTAGGTGTTGCTAGTCCCAAAGCACAAGGGCAACTAATTACTAAAATTGAAACCATAATATTGATGGCAAATTCTAAATCATAACCAAGCGAAATCCAAATAATAAAAGAAATAATGGCAATGGCAATTACTGTAGGCACGAAAATATAGCTAACTTTATCTGCCAGTTGAGCTATTGGAGCCTTGGTGGATTGAGCTTCTTTAACTAAAGTTATAATTTTAGAAAGCATTGTTTGACTGGCTATTTTGGTGGCTTGATAGGTGAGATTTCCTGTTTTATTGATCGTCCCGCAGTAAACCTTATCGCCTTTTTCTTTAGTAACTCCAATACTTTCTCCTGTGAGCATTGATTCATCAATTGTTGAAATTCCAGAAATAACAACTCCATCTACTGCGACAGCAGAAGCCGGTTTTAAATTTAAAATATCACCCACTAAAATATCTTCACTCGCAACGACTAATTCCTTGCCATCTCTAAAAACTGTTGCCGTTTTGGGACTTAATTCTATTAAGGAGTTTAAGGCACTATGGGTCTTAGTTTTTGCTCTAGCTTCCAAGTATTTTCCAAGTGTTATTAAACTTAGAATTGTTACAACTGATTCAAAATAAAGTTTATGGGAATAAGAATGAATTAAAGAGCTATCGCCATTAGCAAAGCCAACTATTAAAATATAGGTAACAGCGACTCCATAGATAAAGGCTACCCCCGTTCCCATGGCGACTAAACTATCCATATTAGGAGCTAGTTTAAATAAAGTTTTAAAGCCTACTTGGTAATATTTTAAGCCGGTTATCATAACCGGAATCGTTAATAATAATTGGGTAAAAGCAAAAATAAGCGAATTTTTATCACCTATGAAAAAGGAAGGAATAGGTAGTCCTATCATTCCCCCCATGGTTAAATAAAAGAGAGGAATGGCAAAAATTAGGGATCTAATTAATCTTGATTTCATTTCCTCTTGATGGATAACTGTTTTATTGGTCTGTTGATTTTGACTATTGGTCTTATTTTGAGAAACAACTTTATAGCCTGCATTTTTGACCTGCTCTTTGATAATTTCTTCATTTAAATCATCATTAAATGTTACGACCATTTCTTCTGTGGCATAATTTACCGCAATTTGCTGAACTCCCTCAATTTTTTTGACACTATTTTCAATTGCAAGGGCACAGGCAGTACAGGTCATGCCTTCTATTTCAAAATTTTTCTTCATAAATTCTCCTTTTCTGTCTGAATATGGTATAATAGTATATTTGCTATATTAAGTCAATAAAATTATAAATTTCTTGCAGATTTTTAGTTAATAGTGTAAATTCTTTAAGGGATCTGTGCTTCTTTAGAAGATGATTTTTTTGAAAAGATGGATGGATAGTTTAGCATTATTTAAGGGCTTATTATATATGGAAGATAAAAAAAGATCTACTTTGGTAGAAATGAAAGATATTTGCAAATACTTTGGTAAAGTTAGGGCTAATTACAAGGTTAAATTTAAAGTGATGCAAGGCGAAATATACGCTTTACTTGGCGAAAATGGAGCCGGAAAATCAACTTTGATGAATATGCTTAGCGGGCTTTACTATCCGGATGAGGGAGAGATCTACATAAAAGAAAAGAAAGTAAATTTTAAATCTCCAAAGGATTCTATTAAAGCCGGAATTGGCATGATTTATCAGCATTTTAAGCTTGTGGAAAATTTAGCTGCTTGGCAAAATATTATTTTAGGACAAGAAAGTTCTCTTTTTATCAATCCCAAAAAAGAGTTAGCTAAGCTTACTAAGATCAATGCCAAATTTGGGATTCATATTGATCTGAAAAAGAAAATATATGATATGTCGGTTGGAGAAAAGCAAACAGTAGAAATTTTAAAAGTTCTTTACCGTGGGGCTGATATTTTAATTTTAGATGAACCAACAGCAGTTTTGACACCCCAAGAAATCTCAAAGCTTTTTAATGTGCTTAGAAGGATGAAAGATGAGGGCTGTGCTATTATAATTATTACTCATAAACTCAGTGAAGTTATGGAGATAAGTGATTTTGTTTCTGTTATGAGAAAAGGGGAGACGGTTGGCAGTGTAAAAACTAGCGAAACAAGTATCGAAAAATTAACTGCAATGATGGTTGGCAGACATCTTGATCTTGCGATTAATCGAGAAATTGTCGAAAGAAAAGAAGTGGCTTTACGAGTAAAAAAGATCAATCATAAAGATAGTAATGGGGTTTATAAACTAAAAGATATTTCCTTTAATCTTTATAGAGGTGAAGTGTTAGGAGTTGCAGGAATTGCCGGTAGCGGGCAGAAAGAGCTTTGTGAAGTAATTGCCGGACTACTTGCTCTTGAGTCCGGACAGATTTTATTTGAAGGAGAAAATTTAGTTTCAAAATCAGTTAGAGAAATTTCTGAGATGGGAATTTCAATGAGCTTTATTCCTGAAGATAGACTGGGAATGGGGCTGGTAGGCAGCATGAATATGGTTGATAATATTATTTTGAAAGATTATTATAAACAAAAAAGTTTTTTTTTGAAAAAAGGAGAGGCTAGAGACTTTAGCAAAAAGCTTATTGAACAATTTGATATTAAAACTCCCGGAATTGAGCATCCTGTGAAGCAATTATCAGGAGGCAATATTCAAAAAATCTTACTTGGCAGAGAAATCAACTCTTCCCCTAATTTGATGATTACAGCTTATCCAACTAGAGGACTCGATATTCATTCTTCAATGTTGATTTATGATATTATTAACAAGCAGAAGAAAAAAGGATTACCTATTTTATATATTGGAGAAGATTTGGATGTTATTTTAGAGCTTAGTGATCGGATTATGGTAATGCATGAAGGCAGAATTGTCAAAATTGTAGATCCTTTAGAAGTTACTAAGGAAGAACTGGGAATTTTGATGGCGGAATAGGATTTAAAATCTTTATATAATTATTTTAAAAAGGAAAGGAAACACTATGAATGCTATGATGTTTTTTCTGGGTGCAGCTCCCTGTTATCAAGATTGTAAGCATTGCTATGCTAAGTCTCCTACGGAA
>PDWI01009053.1_pt1 | contig 11530 bp, 13 predicted proteins | sample 1430891 | NCBI WGS metagenome assembly PDWI01 (sample SAMN01162508, study PRJNA174530) | Oral metagenome, whole genome shotgun sequencing project. | biome: Marine environment; feature: Marine mammal; material: Swab sample of the gingival sulcus; isolation source: swab sample of gingival sulcus...
AATCACCCTGCGAGGAAACCTGGAAATCTGTCCGGAATGAACCGGAACAGCTGTCCGGAATACTCCGGAATGGGTGTCCGGAATCGCCGGAATACCCACGAGCCAGTGGCCACGGTGTTCGGCGAGACGGAGAGCGAGGAGCGCGACCAGGTCCTGGCGGATTTCAAGGCGGGGCGGATCAAGTTTTTGGTCAACGTCAACGTGCTGACCACTGGATTCGACGCGCCGAATATCGACTGCGTGGCCATGGTGCGGCCGACGCTGTCGCCTGGGCTCTACTACCAGATGGTCGGGCGCGGCTTCCGGCTCTGCGATGGAAAGGAGAACTGCCTAATCCTGGACTTCGGCGGCAACGTGCTGCGGCACGGACCGGTCGATGCGATCAGGGTCCAGGCGGCCCACCACCGGGCGAGCGGCGAAGCGCCGGCCAAGCAGTGCCCCGAATGCCAGAGTCTGATCGCCACCGGATACACCGTGTGCCCGGACTGCGGATACGAGTTTCCTCCGCCCGAGCGGCAACAGCACGAGGCCACCGCTTCCACCGAGGGCATCCTGTCTGGAGAGATCACGACGGCTGACCACGAGGTTCGCGAAGTCTTTTATTCCGTCCACACCAAGAAGGACGCGCCGGAAGATGCGCCGAGGACGCTGCGGGTCGAGTACGAGGTCGGATTCCATCAGTACTACTCGGAATGGATCTGCTTCGAGCACGACGGATGGGCTCGCCATAAAGCCGAGTCGTGGTGGCGGAAGCGGTCGAACGCCCCGGTGCCGATGACGGCTGCCGAGGCAGTCGCTCTTGCGGAGGACGGAGCGCTCTGCGAAACCGGCTCGATTACCGTCCGGACGGTGGTCGGGGAGCAGTTCCCGAGGATCGTGGGTTACGAGCTCGGCGATCGTCCGCCATGGCGGGAGCCTGGAATGGATGACAATCTCGAGGCTATCGGCGCGGTGGCCGGTACGGCAGCGCGAGGCTATGACCCGCGAGACGATGACGATATTCCCTTTTGACCACGAATTGGATGTGTATGGGCGAATCCAAGAAGACATTGCTGCAAGCTGCATTGAGGTACGCGGGCCTCGGATACCCGGTGTTTCCGTGCATTCCGGGCGGGAAGGCCCCCGCGACGGCGCACGGGTTTCTGGATGCCACGACGGACGCCGGCCAGATCGAGACGTGGTGGGCGGCAAGGCCCGACTCGAACATCGGCATGCCGACCGCAGGTCTGCTGGTCGTGGATGTCGATGGAGCCGACAATCCCTGGCCTGGCGATGATCTCGCGAGCCTCGGGATGTGTCCAGTATCGCAGACACCACGTGGCGGCCGGCATCATGTCTATCGGCAGCCGGAAGGTAAACGCTGGAACAGCACGGCAAGCCGACTTGCACCGAAAGTCGATACGCGAGCCAATGGCGGATACATCGTTCTGCCGCCTTCGGTGGTGGGCGGGAAACCGTATCGGTGGACCGGGGAATTCGAGATCCGGCCGACCGACTTGCCTGAACCTCCCGCGTGGCTCGTGGACCAGGTCGAGGGGGGAACGGATCTCTTCAGTCAGGAGGCGTGCCGTACCACGGGGGATGGGGCCGCCGCGCCCCAGGGCGCGCCTGTTGCGCCGGAAAGCACCCGGGCGGCCACTAGTACCAACGTTATACCAGCCGGCCACAGGAACGCCACGTTGGCGCGCCTGGGCGGGGCCATGCGTCGGGTAGGGATGGGCCAAGCAGAGATTTTGGCAGCTCTGGTCCGAACCAACCTGGACCGCTGCAGCCCACCGCTCAAGGACCGCGAAGTCGAGCGAATCGCTGCGAGTATCGCCAGGTACGAGCCGGACCAGGTGGCCGTTGCCGTGGCTGAAAATCACTGGGCCCAGGACAACCCCGCCACGGCCGTGCTCGAAAGAAACGTGCTTGAGGCAGCGGACCCTGGGCCGCTTCCGGTCGAACTCCTACGAATCCCTGGTTTCGTCTCTGAGGTCATGGACTACTGCCTGGAGACAGCCCCATATCCGAATAGCGTCATGGCCTTCGCCGGCGCGCTTTCCCTGCAAGCGACACTCGCGGGCCGCAAGGTGCGTGACCCCGGCGATAACCGGACGAACGTCTACATCCTCGGTCTTGCCCACTCGTCGGCGGGCAAAGATCGTCCACGCAAGATCAACGCCGAGATCCTGCACACGCTTGGTCTGTCTGGTCAGGTCGGCGGGAGGTTCGCCTCGGGCGAGGGGCTGCAGGATGCGCTCTTCAACGAGCCTGCGATGCTGTTCCAGACCGATGAGGTCGACGGCATGCTGCAGTCGATCAACAAGGCGCGCGACGCCCGGTACGAGAGCATCATGGAAACGCTCCTAACCATGTACTCGTCGGCCAACTCGATCTTCCCGATGCGGCGTAAGGCCGGACGCGATGCGCCTGGGGCCATCGACCAGCCTTGCCTGGTGGTCTTCGGCACAGCCATTCCGAACCACTACTACGAGGCGCTTTCGGAGCGGATGCTGACCAACGGATTCTTCGCTCGGATGATCGTACTGGAGTGCGGTAGTCGCTCAACAGGAAGGGAGCCACGTCTGCTTCCGATGCCGGAGCGTGTGCTCGAAACGGCCCGGTGGTGGGTCGACTACAGGGCCGGCACCGGAAACCTCGACAACTGGCATCCTGTACCGCAGATCGTTCCGCACACCTATGAGGCGACGGGCGTTCTGGTCGAAACTAGGCTCGAAGCGGAGGCCGAGTATGCCAAAGCGGAGGCTGCAGACGACAGTGTCGGGACGACAGTATGGGGGCGGGTCAGCGAACACGCGCGCAAGCTCGCGCTGATCTACGCGGTGAGTGAGAATCACGAGAGCCCCGAGATCGGTAAGGCGGCAGCATCTTGGGCTAGTCGACTCGTTCTGCACCAGACCAAACGGATGCTCTTCATGGCCCAATCCCATGTCGCGGACAATCCGTTCCATGCCGAGTGCCTGCGGTTCCTTCAGAAGCTACGTGCCGCTCCGGACCAGGCGTTGCCCCATGGTGTGCTGCTGAAGCGGATGAAGACCGATGCCAAGAGCTTCTCCGGTCTCGTGACCACGCTCGAGCAGCGAGGCGACATCGTCGTCCAGATGCAGGCGACCTCTGGCCGGACGGGCCGAATCTACCGCCTAGCTGGATCATCCGCAGACTCGACGGAAGATGAAGGGTGAAGGAAGCGGAGAAGAAAGGTGAATGAAGGTGAAGGAAGCCTCTATGACAGGCGAATCCGGGGTGAAGGAAGGTGAACGAAGGTGAAGAAAGTTTGGTTCGTAACTCGTTCTATGACAACATCTCATCCTCTTACTTTCCCTCTTTCCCCTTCTTCCTCCCTCACGGGGATATGCCCCGTTTATGGCGTGTGCAAGTATAGGTGGGGAGACGAAAGCGCCTGGCGTGTTGCAGCATAGAAATCACATAATGCACAGAATCCAGACTAGCGCCCTCCGCAGTGAATTCTGTGCTTTCTGTGCCGAGATTTGGAGGAGCTAGACCTGACGGAGCGGCGCCGTTCTCCTAACACCCAGCTGACTCAGTTACGAATCAAAAACCGTAGGCCAACGACTCATGATCCAACTAAGGGGTTGCCGGTTGGGGTGTCGTAATCTAACGGCACTGCAATGTGCATGCCCGTCTTAGGCCTTCCCGGTGTACCTGAACTGACGAAGACCGCCAGAGCAGTAACCGAAGCCCTTTGCTTCATAAATCTGGAAGAATGCGCGGATAGCGTATTTGGCTACTCCGAGCGACTCAGATAGGAGTACTGCGTCGAGAGTCTGACCATTGCCACAAGCTTCCAGAGTGTTGACCAATTCGCAGAATGTTCCTTGGTCCTCATGCTTGGTACAAAGATAGACGATGTACGACGGTTCGGTGAGGTTGATCCCCAGCGGGACTTGCCGCCCTATCGCCTTATCTATGGAGACGAGTTTCTGCGCCTCAAGAGCCGCCAATCCACGACCGTAGCGCCGGTAGAAATCATCATCAAAGGTCAGATTTACGGAGTCGCGTTCCGACAATTCGAGATAAATGATCCGAGAGATCTCCGGTATGTCGGCGTGAAGGTGACTGATCGGATCCTCAAGCCTTGTGATTCTGCGCTTCATTCCGTCAGAGTCAAGCTCTGCCTGGAGTTGAACGAACGGAGCGGCCGTAGGGAACGCCGATCCGGCGATGCGTGCTACTTTGAGGAACCAGTCCAATTTCACTTCAATCTCCATGAGAGGCTTGACGCCAGTGGTGAGCTGCGGGGCGATTCGGCGGATCAAGCACGACTATCTGCCTCTACGATACGTCCGCGGATGTGATCACGATTTTCCATCGACTTGAATCTGTCCACGTTCAATAAACGTGCGCGCGATCTCTTCTATCCTGCTTCGGTTCGAATCGAAGGCTGATTCTGGCGAGCTGGATTTCGCGCCGAAGTGGTCTTGCAATGCTTCATCTGAGATAACGCATGCGCAGGTCTGGCCGTCAATGACTGCCCTAAACGAGATTCCACCCATGTCGAAGTGATACGTGCGTTCACCTGTGAATAGGATTTCCTTAGGCATTTCCACCTCCTGCTGAATGTTGACACGCGTCAATGTATCAGGCGTGACACGGGAAACTCAAGCTGCGTTCCCATAGCGGATGATGCATTGGTCTTGGCAGACTTATTGGTAAGTATACTCACGGTTTGGGCTCATTTCAAAACCCGCAGGGGCGCCTGTTGACTTGAAACCGACGACTCCGTGGTCAACGATGAGGTCGTTGGTTTCGGTTGGAGTCCAGCATGCTAGGCGTCGGCCGAGACCTCCTTCATGATCGCCCGCACCGCCGCATCGTCCTTGCGCGCGGCGGCCACTAGCAGGCTGCGAGCAAACTTCGAAGCCTTCCCTGGCCCGGCCGCTTTGTGGATGTCGTTCCGCTCCGCCTCGGTCAGTCGGAAGGCGAACACGCAGAGATCCTAGCGCGGGGCCTTGGTCTTGGCGGTCGGCTTCTCGGCGGCGGGCTTGCGGGCCCGTGTGGTCTTCTTGGTAGTCTTGGCCATTGGGTCAGTTCCTTTCTCTCGGGTCAAGACGCGCGATTCGGCTGGGCTCCTTGCTGCAGCCCTCGCACGCCATGCGCCCGACTTGGCTGTTGATCTTCGCCATGTCTTCGGGCGAGATCTTTTCCCATCGTTCCCAGATCCATGTGTCGGACCCGGGATACAGAATGTGGCAGCATGCGCAGACGATGCTGCCCCGCTCGTTCCAGAACACTTGGTGGGCCTTCAGGCCGAATCGCGGTGTCGCGTTATTCGTCATGTCAGTCCATCTCCTTCGAGATGTCCGCTGCGAACACCAACTCACCGTCTGCACCGTAGATCTCGACGCGATCGATCCGTGTTTCCGGGTTCTCACGGCCGGCGCGCAGGATGGCTTGGCTGGCCCGCATGGCGGTCAATCGCCCGTACGCATCGAGCCGCGCCTCCTGCTGAACGGTGAATAGGGTCGGGTTCTCGTCGATCTGAAGACCGTCCTGGAACTGCAATTCGAGGTCGCGGAGCGAGGCCTCGAACATGAGATCCTCGAGTTCGCTGTTGGGCTTCGGGTCGAGCACGACCCAGAACTTGACGTCAGGTCCGAAGTGCATCGATGTCGTCTCCTTTGTTGTTCATCAGGGCGACCGTGCGTTCGCCGTCTTCGCGATCAGTAACGGGGATGAGCATCCCGCGACCGGTGACGTACCAGCCGTCGCACCGGTGGACGGTTCGCAGTTCACCGCTGAGGTCGAATTCCATCCCGTCGCTGGAGTTCAGTCGGGCGGATTGGTCATGGCTCTTCGACATGGGGCCGACCTCCTCACTGTGCCGCGGCGAAGGCCCAGGCGGGGGCGTAGGGGGAGTCGTCTTCCGGATGGCCACCCTCGACGAGGTAGACCACCGAGGCGGCATCGTCGGGTTCCTCGTCGGGCTCGCCCTGGGCGCGGGACTCGTCGTCCGGCGTGGCGATTCCGGCGATGGTATACTGCAGGGGCCAGGTGGGCTGGAAGGCGAGGCGCACCTCGCACTCGCCGAACCCGTCGTCGTCGGCCTCTTGTAGGCGTTCGATCATCTCGTTAACCTTCATGGTGTGCTCCTTTCGGGGCGTCGGGCCCCATGCCCGCCGCAGTGACAGTGACGAGCTTTCTGGGCCGAATGGGAAGCCAATTTAGCCTGGTAAGCGCTTTATTTTCAGTGAATTAAATGCAGGAAGGGGGTCGGCGGATCGTGGCCAGATTCTGGCGCTCCGCTGGGCCTCGCCCAGGTCGGGATTGGCCCCTGTTACCCCCGCCAGCCATCGATCCACCCCCGGGGGCGCCGAACAGGCATGCTTGGCTCCGGCTCGGCCGTCGCCTGGACTTCACGCTGGCGGGCCAGGGCCGCCGCTCGCTCAGGCAGGGATTTCACGAACGCAGGGCCGAGGATGTAGAGAGCGGCCAGGCAGTAGACCTCGAGGTCGAGAGCCTCGTTGCGTTCGCGGGTCTTGACCCATTCACGGACCGTGCCACGGTTCTTCACCCACTTACGGATGGCCTTTTCCGCCGTCAGTTGGGCGATATACTCCTCGTCGGTCCATTCGGGGAGATGGCAGTAGCCGGGTCCCGGTGACCCGATGCGTAAACGCGAGTAGACGATCTCCTTGCCGGTGTCCACGCAGAGGGTGAACAGCTTCGCGCGGTACCGGTTGTGAGTGGACGGGCGACCGACCAGGGGCTTGCCTCGCTCCGAACCGCCGCGGACGGCGAATACGCGCCGGTCGATCCTGGCGCGACAGAACCGGTAGACCTGTTCGGCGTGATGGCCGCCGCTGTCGACGGCGACGCAGGAGATCGGGACCTTTTGGCCGCTCGCGTGGGTGAACTCCGTCCGTAGGAAGCGGTCGAGGTCGAGCCAGACCTGGTCGCGCCCCGGATCACCGTGGAACTGGGAGAACGCGACGAGCCAGGATTCCTCCGACGCGCCGTAACCCTTCACCGCGCACTCGAGCCGGTCGCCCTGTACGTCGACCGAGGCCACGAGGACGCCGGCCCCATTGGGCACATCTGCCTCATAGCGTTCCGCTCGGGCGAGCAGGCTGTCCGGGTCGACAGTCTCTCCGCGCTCCTCCCAGGTCTCTCCGAGCACACTGTTGACCCAGTTCTTCAGCTTGAGAGGGTTCTCTTTGGCTTCGATGAATTCGGCGACGGTGGCGGACCACGGCAACCAACCCAGCGGCGAGTAGAGGCTGGAGAGATGGAACCCGATCGTCTCGCCGTTGCCCTCGACTGTGGGACGCCACTGGCCGGCGGCGAGCATCTGGGGTTTGAACCGTTCCTCGATGAGGACCCCGCAGTTCACACAGGCCAAGGCCGCGGTCTTGGGATCGTCATCCCGCCAGCGGATGTTCTCCCACCGTATCCAGTCGTAGTTTCCACACTCGGGGCAGGGGACGAAGTACCGACGCTGGTCCGAGGCCAGGAATTCCCGTTCGATCCGGGAGATGCCCTTGATGGTGGGCGTCGAGACCAGGAACACCTTTCGACGGGAGTAGAGTGGACCGGTCGTGCGCTTTTCCGCGAGCGCAATCGGGTCACCCTGCCCGTCCACGTCGCCGGGGTACTCGTCGATCTCGTCGCAGAAGAGCCATCGGATCGGCATCGACTTGACGCCGGTAGCGGAGTTCGATCCTGTCAGGAACAGCACTCCACCCGGAAACTCCTTGATCAGGAGGCTGTTGCCGCCATCGCGAGAGCGCGCTTCTCGTACTAGGTCGTTGAGCACTGGTGTTGTTGCGATCATGGGATCGAGGCGCTGCCGGCTGAATCGCCGGGCTTCGTCTACGGTGGGTCGCAAGACCAGGATCGGCCCAGGCGCGTGGTGCATGACGTAGCCGAGCCAGTTGTTGCCGGCCTCGGTGCCACCCAGCTGGGAGCCCTTCATGAAGACCACGCGCCGTGCGCTCGAGCGTGGGCCCAGGGCGTCCATGATTTCCCGCAGGTAGGGTGTGGTGTCGGTATGCCAGTGGGTGGCCGCGTGGCCCGAGCGATTGCCGAGCACACGGTGTTCGTCGGCCCATCCACTGACCGTTAGCCGTGGCTCCGGTCGCCACCCCGCCCGGTAAGCGGTCTCGTAGACGTCACGGCCGTTCAGCATCCGCGATCTCCTGACAGATCCGCTCGATCTCTTCTTCGAGGATATGTTGGACCTCGGCTGGCTCTTGGGCAGCGGCCAGGACGGTGGCGAGGCGCTCGGGCAAGGCGATCAACTGGTCGCGCGCCTTGCGGGCCATGTTGAATGCACCGAGACGGACCTCGTCGGCGGGAACGAGTGCGCCGCGTCGGCGGTCGAGCTCGAGTTTCGCCAGTTGCGCCTGGTACAGTTCGCGAGCTGCGCGGGCCTTGGCGTAGCCGGAGGCCGTGGATGGTGCGCCGATATTCTCGTCGGCCGCTCCCAGGTCCATGGGCTCGGATGGTTCGCCCGGTGTCTTGGCCTTTTGGGGATTGCCGGTGATCCGGTTACGGGGCTTGCTCTGGTCGGTATTCTGCTGCCACTCCTGGTCGGCGACGACAGGGTCGATCTTGCCGTTCACGGTCGAGATCCGCCCGGCTTTGATGGCACGCTGAACAGCGACGTGGGTGATGCCACGTCGGCGAGCGTACTCGCGCTGGGAGATCAGCTCCTTCTTCGCTCCCCTGGCCACCGACTACTCATCCTGGTCGGCCCTGCGGTCGGCGACGATCTTCTCAAAAGGCCGGCCGTCACCGTCCAGGATGGCCTTCTCGCCGGTGGCTTCTTGCCAGCGCATCACGATCACGTCGGTATAGGCGGGGTCGAGTTCCATGAGGAAAGCATGGCGACCGGTCTGCTCCGCTCCCATCAGGGTCGACCCGCTGCCGCCGAACAGGTCGAGGACGTTCTGACCGGGCTTGGACGAGTACTGGATAGCGCGCACGGCCAACTCGACCGGCTTCTCGGTCAAGTGGACCATGCTCTGCGGATTGACCTTCTTGACCGACCAGACATCGACGGCGTTGGTCGGTCCGTAGAACTTGTGGCCGGCGCCCTCACGCCAGCCGTAGAAGGCCCACTCATGGTTGCCCATGTAGTCCTTGCGAGTGAGCACGGGATGCTCCTTCACCCAGATGACTGCCTGGCTGAAGTACAGGCTGCATGCTTTCAGCACCGGAGGGTAGTTGGCGCAGTTGGCGTAGCCGCCCCAGATGTAGAACGAGCATCCAGGCTGCAGAACGCGAGCGATGTTCCCGAACCATGCCATCAGCATCTCGTCGAAGGCCTCGTCCGAGACGAAGTCGTTGGCCAGGGGGCGGTCCTTGGGACGCATCTTGCCCGTGGCTTTCGATTTCGTCTTGTGCCGAGCGAGGTCGAAACCCTGGTGGTGCATGCCCTGGGCGTCGGAGGACTCGATGGCGCTCTTGGTGGACGGGGGGAAGCTGGACAGGCCAGCGGCGATGGCATTGTTGGACCGCGGCTCGACCTTCACGTTGTAGGGGGGATCGGTATTCACGAGGTGGATCTTCCCGCCGCCGAGCAGCCGGTCGACAGCGGCCGGGTCACAGCTGTCACCGCACAGCAGGCGGTGGTTGCCCAAGACCCAGAGGTCGCCAAGGCGGCTCGTGGGCTCCTCGGGCGGTTCGGGTGCGGCGACCTCCTCGGGGATCTCCTCGTCAAGAAGATCGTTGAGCTCACTCAAGTCGAAGCCGGTCAGTTCGAGGTTGAAGTCGAGATCCTCAAGGGCCTTCAGTTCCTCGGCCAGCAGATCCTCGTCCCAGCCGGCATCGAGGGCGAGCCGGTTGTCGGCGATGACGTAGGCCCGCTTTTGAGCCTCGGTCAGGTGGGACAACTCGATCACCGGAACGGTGTCCATGCCTAATTCACGGGCAGCCAGTAGCCGTCCGTGACCAGCGATGATACCGGCTTCACCGTCGACCAAGATGGGGTTGGTCCAGCCGTATTCGAGCAGGCTAGCCGCGATCTTTGTGACCTGCTCGGGACTGTGGGTACGCGGGTTCCGTTCGTAGGGCTTGAGTCTATCGATGTTCCAGTGTTCCAGTTTTCCAGGCAGGCGTACCAGTGGCTCAGATGTGCTGGAATCGTCCACAGGGGGCGTTTGGGCTACTTTTGTAGCCTCTGAGGGGTTGTCCTCGTTGGAACGTTTGGAACGGGTGGAAACTTGTTTCATGGTTCTCCCACGCTATGAAAGCCGAGGTCGCCGGCACCCTCGGCTGATGGTGCCGGAAGTACCTATAGCATAGTGACTTAGGGCTTGTTGGGTTCGTCGTGGTGATGCGATGGACGAATTCGATGGATTCACAGGCCTCGTCCTCTCGACCAGGCGATGGCCTTGACGACTTCCTTCTCCATCTCTTCACGGAACCAGCGGTCGGACTCCTTCTTGGCGGTCGCGACGAACTTCAGGCGCGGCTTGAGCTTCTTTCCGCGCGAGAAGAAGTAGACGAGCCGGGATGAGTCGGGGCCGGTGCGCTGGAAGATGCCGACGCGGGGGACGAGGTAGGTCTTGGTTCGGGTGACACCTACACGTCGCTTGCCGGTTTTGGTGCGGTCGAAACGGAGTCTCTTGGCCCGCAATTCGGGCGGGACGGGTTGGCTGAATCGTGGGCGAGCGGGTCCACCGACGACGGGCTCGGCCACGCGCCTAGCGCCCTGAGTTGACGGCTTGCGCTCTGCGCCGCGTTCGAAGGCCGAGAGAAGCAGCCGGGGCTTGTCTCCGACTCCGATCTCGGCGTAGGGACGGCCTTGCTTGACGTTGGCAAATGGCTTGATGACTGCGGCCTGGCGGAGGATGAATTGCTTCTTGCGGATGGTGAACTCATCCTCGATGCGGCGGCGTTCTGCGGCTTGGATCCGTTTGGCGGTGTTGTTGATGGCGTTGACGGTGGCGTAGGCCAGGCGTCGTTGGCCGCCCTGCAGGCGGAGGACCAGGGAGGCGGAATCGATCTGCAGGTCGATCCTCATCGGGGGCCTCCGGTGTCGTTTTCGGTCTGTTTGATCTGGCGGCTGTGTTGGTAGATGGTCTCGAGGGTGAGGCGACCCTGGGACATTTCCACAAGGGCCATGGCGCGGGCCGGACGGGGCGTATGGCCCTGAAGCCATTCGTAGACGGCCTGGTTGGTGACGCGGAGATCTGGGTCATGAGCGAGGCTGGCGACGATGCTGGGCACGCCGACATCGGCAATCCACCGGCCGAAATCGGTTTGCCAACGCGAGGGCACACGTTTGAAGCGTCCCTTGGACAGCGCATCGTATTTGAACACCGCCTACTCCCTTTTCTGAACAGGCAACCCCTGGGTACTGGATCAGATCGACACCGCGACGTATTGCATGCATGGAACAAAGGGGAGGCGAGCGGCGAGGAAGGGGACATTCAATAGAGCAGCAGGACGAACTTTTCACCCTTCGACCCTGATCCGGCATCAAAGAAAAAGAAAAACCTCGTTGGCCCTGTAGAATCAGGGAGTTAAGCTACGTTTACCACAACCAAAGCTTAACCAACGA
>PDWI01009054.1_pt1 | contig 11528 bp, 11 predicted proteins | sample 1430891 | NCBI WGS metagenome assembly PDWI01 (sample SAMN01162508, study PRJNA174530) | Oral metagenome, whole genome shotgun sequencing project. | biome: Marine environment; feature: Marine mammal; material: Swab sample of the gingival sulcus; isolation source: swab sample of gingival sulcus...
CTTTTGTGATGTCCAAAAAAGGCAACAAAGCAATCACGCCCCACACCACAAAAGAGAGAATAAACAAAATATAACCGAGTGTTTTTTTCATTACCGATAGCCTTTATATAAAAATAGTCCTAATGCAGACTATTATAGTATGAGTTAGGACTATGTCAATTTTTTATTGCTGTTTTTATTTCAAGAGTTATACATATTTTCTTTTCATTATTTCCTCTTTGATAGCAAGAACCCCACAAGGTCAAATAATGTGGGGCTAGTTATTAATAAATACTTATGGCTTGACGATACGCCAAATATTTCTAAAACCATCGCCAGTAGTATCGCCTGGTTTCTTATCTTTTACCCAAAAATATAATGGCTTGCCCTTAAATGCCCATTGTTTTGTGCCATAATCACGAGTAATGATTGTGTAATCACCACTAGCTTTTGAATCATCGTGTGCAAACAGTGGTGGCCAATATTCTGCACATTTGTCATTACAAACACTTTTACCACTATTGGCAATATCATTATCAAATGTATAAAGTGTCATTCCATTAGTTCCTGTCAAAATACCTGTATCGGTTTTGACTGGGATAGTTTGCATATTGTCGCTTGCACAAGCTGTTATTACAGCAGAAACTAGTAAAGTTGAAGTTAAAAGTAATTTTTTCATTTTGTTATACCTATGTTATGTTGAAGTTTATGTTAAAGTTTTTATTAAAATTCTATTTCAAAGAAATAGTTACATCAATATTTCCACGAGTGGCATTTGAATATGGGCAAACCTGATGGGCTTTTTCGAGTAACTCTTGGGCGACTTCTCTGTCCACACCTTGAATATCAGCGACTAAATCGACCGATAACTCAAAGCCACCTGTGGCATTTGCACCGATACCGACTGTGGCGGTAATTGTGCTTTCAATGCTGGCTTTTGATTGTTGTGCAACTAAATTCAAGGCACTATCAAAACACGCCGCATAACCTGCGGCGAATAATTGCTCTGGGTTAGTGAAATCATCGTTTGCACCACCGAGTGCTTTTGGCATTCTAATTTGTAAATCTAGTACGCCGTTGTCTGATTGAACTTGACCGTTTCTGCCACCTGTTACCGTTACCGATGTTGTGTATAATTTTTTCATTGTATGTTCCTTTGTTAAGATAATTAAAATTTCTTTGTGTGCAAAATATTCTAGCCAATAAAAATATATTTGCAAGTAATTTGTGTGCAAAATATTTTTTGTTATAATACTTCTCTACCGATAACTTAATTAATCAATATAAAACAATGAAACTATTTATCCAAAATTTTAGAATTTGGTGGCAAAAGCCAGGCGACCCAGCACAAAGAAACACCAATAGAGAAGTGAGTATGTTAGAACTTTTCTATGATTTAGTGTATGTGGCAATTATTGTTCAGCTAACACATTTAATCGCAGGACATATTTCAATACTCAGTGTAGCAACTTATTTATCACTTTTTCTAATGATGTTTTGGGCGTGGTTCAATGGTAGTTTATATCACGAATTACACGGCAATTTAGACTTAAAAACAAGGGTTATTATTTTTGCCCAAATGCTCTGCCTTATCGGTATCGGTATTTTTATTCACAGTGCTTTTGGCAAAGGCTATCAGGGTTTTGCTTTGTTTTATGGATTATTTTTAGCTATGTTAGGTGTTTTATGGTGGCGAACAGGCGTACACGCCCCGCTACATAAGGCAATTGCACAGCCGTTTACCAGATTGTTTGGTGTGATTGTTATTGCCTTTTTTGTATCAATATTTACCCCTGCAAAAATTTCTTATATTATTTGGTTGCTCTCTATTTCTGGCTCACTGATTTATACGATTATCTTAATGATACACCCAAATAACAAAGCTGATGCAAAGCAGTTACAGGCGGTTAAGCATATCGGGGAATCTTTTGTCGAACGCTTTGGTTTGATAACAACCATTGTTTTAGGCGAAGGTGTTGCATCTATTGTCGGTGGCTCAACCCATATTCATCACTGGGGTATATTAGAAATCCTTAATGTCATCGGAAGTTTTATTCTGTTAGCTTTCATTTGGTGGCTATATTTTGATTTTATTTCTCGCCGTGTGCCAAAAGATAACGATACATTAAAAGGCATTTGGATAGGAACACATTTCCCGTTACTTGCCAGTATCGGTCTTATCAGTGCAAGTATCTTAAATTTATTAGAATACGCAACGGTATTTACGTTCTCCGATAAATTGATAATTATTATACCGTTAATGGTATTCTTACTCTGTTGTTTGCTGTTAATGTACACCATTCAAACATCAGCACTGATATGCTCAATTTTTAGCAGTAGTTATAAAAAAATCTTACTAGCAATTGTGGGTTTAGGGGTGCTTATTTTCTTGCCACTGAATAAGACGGCAACATTATGGTTATCTATTACTTGTTTACTTGCTCCTATTCTTGCATCATTAACAATGTGGGTAAGATTACAAAGTGAAAATAATTCAAACAGTTCAAATGGAAATTAAAATGACAACCACCGATAAACTACCCCATAATCAAGACGACAACCAAAAACTCGCCAATCAGCTCTGCCATCGGTTTTATGTCATTGCTAATGCGATCACAAGAAAATATAAACCGATGCTGGATAAAATCAATTTAACCTATCCGCAGTATGTGGCAATGATGGCATTGTGGGAAAAAGATACAATAACGATTAGTGAATTACAACAGAAGACGCTGATTGATATTGGCTGTTTAAGTGTAATGCTGAAAAAAATGGTCGATAAACAATTGATTGAAATTATTACCGATAGTACCGATAGACGTAAAAAAACGGTTAAACTAACGACTAAAGGTAAACAGTTAAAACCCCTTGCCCAACAGGAAAAGCAGAAATTACAAGCAGAAAACCAACCCAGCCTAACCGATGATGAGTTTAATCAGTTGATTGGGTTACTTGATAAATTGAAATCGGGATTGATTGAATAACAACCAATCCCAATGAATATAATCAAGTAAACAAACTAGCGGAAGCAACTATTGTTTTTTCGCTCCAAATGCTCCTTGGTATTGCCCCAAATATTTGATGACACGTTCGAATTGCCCGCCTATTTCTTCGCCATTGGGTCCATAGAATCGCGCTTGAATATGGTTGCCATTTTCACTGTTATTTTTAACAAATTGGTGAGTTTTATTATCCCACTGCATCGTTTCCTTGAAATTTGGACCTTCTCCCTCTGGAAGGTTAGAAGAAAAGATATACAGACCATCATTATTATAATTAAAGCGTGTATTGGAAAATTCAATATCCATCTCCTTACCAGTAACCTTAGCCATAACATCAGAATAATAATGAGTATCTTGATTAATATTGCCTAATGCCACACCTCTGTAAGTTGCTTTAATAGTGGTAATGTCATTTGGCGTAGTTGGTTGTCCAATATTAACATATTGCACAGGGTAATAATCCTGACTAGTATCTACAATTTCACCAATTGTCTGATAAATAAAACCACCTGTTTTAGGGTCCTGTACGATAGCATCAAAACCATCACCACTAAATTTCAAACTTTTTTTATAAATCGGATGAGATAATTCCCCTTCGCTATATGCTTGACTAGCATTGGTTGTAATGGGGTTTCCTCCTATAAAGCTTAACTCATACTTTGGCGTCAGTACAATACGCTGTCCCAAAATACTAATTACATCAGGTTCTTTGGGAGATTGGCTATGATCAAAGCTATAAGGACTAGTGGCATTTCCCCCAACAAAGGTTTGCGTCCAATAGTAATGATACTTCTGTTGATTTTTATTTAATGGATTATCCAATGCATCTGGCACACGAGCTAAACCAATACCAATTCTTTCATAGTTATCATCAATCATATTTGCATAATGCCCTGGGCTATTTTTCCAAGCCAAAGAAACCACTTCGGCATTATCTTGCCCAGCAGCAATATTTTCTCCTGTTGCCCCATAGGTCCATATCACACCTGAATTTGCATTGCTTCCATCAGGTCTAGTATGTCCATAAGCTTCTACTAGCTCTTGTGAACGCATTTGGGCATATGCTGCTAGATTCTCATCCCATTTTAATGGTTTCTTACCTACTGCTTTACGATACTCATTGGTCTTTTTCAATACTGTTAAGACCTCAGACTTGTCATAAGCTGACAAAGCCGCTACTTTTTTTCCCTATCATCACGCCACATTTTACTCATAACCATAGCAGGCGAAGTTATGATTTTAGTATTTCCCACTACTGAGAATGTTACTTTAGGCATTGGCTTGCTTGTACTCTCGTTAGGTAAACTACCAGCATTATTTGAATGTGGGCTGGTATTTGGTGATGAGTTGTTGCCATCGGGCTTATCCGAACTCTGTCCATCGGTATTTGATGACGAGTTATTGCCATCAGGCTTATCCGAACTCTGTCCATCGGTATTTGATGATGGGTTATTGCCATCGGGCTTATCTGAACTCTGTCCATCGGTATTTGATGATGGGTTATTGCCATCGGGCTTATCTGAACTCTGTCTATCGGTATTTGATGATGGGTTATTGTTATCAGGATTATCCGAATTGTGGTTATCTGTATTTGGTGACGGGTTATTATTATCAGGGTTATTCGAATTGTGTTTATCAGATGATTGGGAGGGAATAGTTGGCTTATCAGGTACAGATGGCGTTGGCTTATTTAGTGTACTTTTTGTGGTGCCACCACCACTACCGCCCCCACAAGCCGTTAACATTGTTGCAACAAGCACTGGTAAAACAATAGAACTTTTAGCTTCTTGAATCCATATGCCATGACTGAAATTCTTTGTGATTTTATTCATTTGACCAACCTAATACGACAATAATTTATGTGTACTAAAAATAACAAAAATAATTAGATTATGCAATAATAATTTTAACTACAACAAAGACTAAATCATCATTGATCAGTAAGTTATGGTAATAACAACATCAGTCCTAATACCGATAGAATAATCACCTTACTCCATTTTGTTATCAGCCAAAATTGTGGACGATTGACATAAGTCGTTAATTGCCCAGCCAGTACAGCAATTGAACTAAAGACAACCATGGTTTGCAACATAAAAATAAAACCTAATATCAACAGCTGAGTGGTGACATTCCAACCGTCATCGGTAATAAACTGAGGTAAAAAAGCAATAAAGAACAATGAGACTTTGGGATTTAAGACATTCATTAAAAAGCCTTTGCGTACCAGTGAAAAAAAACTAACCTGTTGCACCCTATCGGTTCGCAAGTCCAATGTCGGAGTGGTTTCTAAAAAAGATTGATAGGCCAAATAAAATAAATACCCTGCCCCCAAATATTTAATCATAGAAAAAGTCATCTCAGACTGTTGTATGACAAACGCTAGTCCTGTCGTAGCAATAGTCGTATGGACTAAAACCCCACAGCCTAAACCGATAGCCACACCGATACCGTTGCGTTGCCCTTTGCTGACGCTTTCAGTTAAAACAAAAATATTATCAGGTCCTGGCATTAATGCCAACAGTACCGATGCCCCTAAGAACGCGATAATTAATTCCAATGCCATATTTTTCTCCTTTAATTTTTCTGTACCGTCTTCTGTACCGATAGGCTATTTCAAATACCGATAGCTTGTTTGCTAGTGGATTGGATTGTAGGCTGGGTTGAATGATAGCAAAACCCAGCAATGACGGTAATTTAATTTTTTACATAAATTTTCTAATTTATGAAAAGCTGGGTTTCGTACCTCAACCCAGCCTACGTTTAACCTTATTAAATACCGATAGCTTATGCTTGGTTATCCCAGTCTTTTAATAGGGCTAATTTCTCTGCTATTTTAATTTCTAACCCTCGTGGATTGGGTTGATAATATTCCCTTGGGGTCATTTCATCGGGGAAATAATTTTCCCCTGCGGCGTAGGCATTCGGCTCATCGTGAGCGTAGCGGTAACCTTTGCCCTTATTTAATTCTTTCATTAATTTAGTTGGGGCATTAACCAAATGATTTGGCACAGGATAGCTGGGTAATTCTTTAACCTCTGCCAAAGCAGTTTTGTAAGCTTTGTAGCTGGCGTTACTTTTAGCCGCACAGGATAAATAAGTGACTACTTGGGCAAGGTTAATATGTCCCTCGGGGGAGCCGATACGCTCATAAGCTTGCCAAGCGGAAATAGCGAGCGGTAAAGCTCTTGGGTCAGCATTACCGATATCTTCACTGGCGATAATCGTTAATCGTCGGGCAAGATAATTCAAATCACAGCCACCGTCCACCATTCGACAAAACCAATACATCGCCGCGTGTGGATTTGAGCCACGAATCGATTTATGCAAGGCTGAAATCAAATCATAAAACATATCGCCTTGGTTATCAAAACGACGTAAATTATGTTCGATACTTTGTTTTAAGGATCGCCCAAATGATAGACTGCTCGCCGTTTGCGTTGCCGCTGTGGTTTCAATTAAGTTAATCAATTTTCGCCCATCGCCATCGGCAAGCAAAGCTAATTTTTCAACGCTATCGGTGTCAATCTCAATACCTAATTCCTTGGCGGCTTTTTGTGTTAATTCAGCAAGTGCCTCACTATCTAGCGGTTTGAACACATAGGTTCTCGCCCTTGATAACAAGGCATTATTTAAGGAAAAACTAGGGTTTTCAGTGGTCGCACCGATAAAAATAATCGTGCCGTCTTCGATATAGGGTAAAAAGGCATCTTGTTGAGCTTTGTTAAAACGATGCACTTCATCAAGAAATAAAATGGTTTTTTGCCCAAACATATTGGCTCGTTTTTTGGCAGCATCAATTTCAGCACGAACTTCTTTGACACCGATAACCACTGCCGATAGTTTGACCAATTTATACTCGCCACTAATTGCAAGCATTGATGCCAGTGTCGTTTTGCCACACCCTGGTGGACCCCATAGAATCATCGAATGAATATTGCCACTTTCAATGCTTTTACGCAGAGGAGAATTTTTGCCAAAAATATGTGATTGCCCGACAAAATCATCTAATTTTTTTGGACGTAGTCGTTCAGCGAGTGGACGAAAATCCCCATTTTGCATAAATAAATCGCCGCTTTCTACCATTGGTTATTTTTTCCTTGAACTTAGTTAAGTCAGTTAATTTCTGATACAAGACTTGCCGTCGCAGATAGTATAACAGATACAGCAAGACGGCATAACGCAGTAGCAGGAATTAACTGGCTTAACTACTGCCCTAAAACGTCCACACCTGCTGGAGCTTTGAAATTAAATTGACTATCAGCAATGGCATCACCTTGATGAACATTACTAAACGTAAACGTATTATTACCATAATTGTCTTCGGTAAATAACAAATACAGTTGATTAGCTGCTGTCAGACCGATAATTAACGAATTAGGTTGTCCATCATCAATTGTTTTGTTCTTTGGGGTGAGTTGATAAAACGTTGTGGCATTGTCCAGCCATTGCATTGATTTTATCGGGAATTTTGATTGCACATCGGTGGTCGATAATAATTTAATCGTGAATACTTCATTTAAGTCCTTACCATCACTTAATAAAGTACTTAACGCAGAACCTGTCACCTCACTGACTGACTTTGTCGTGACTTGTGCCAAACCAATATCATAGTGATAAAATTGTTTACCATTACTGACCAGCCGCATTGGCTCTGGGGCTTTATAGTGCCAACGGAATTTTAATGGTTTTTTCAGCCATACAACACCTGTTGATTGCTGTACTGTTTTACCATCTTGTTCAACCTGCTGAGAAAAATCAGCTTGAAATGTTTTTAATTGTTGAAAAAACGTTGAAATATCTGACTGTGCCACCGCTATCTTAAGAATAGCCACAGTGCAAAAAGCGATAAGGTATTTTTTCATAGGAAACTCCTTTTTTATATTTTATAGGTTAGTAGTGATTATGGCAGTAATTTATTTTCCTGCAACCCCTAGACCCATTTTTTTAATATCATGTTACAGACATTAGGAATAATTTACTCTATTGGTAGGTTTTATACTTTATATTTATGAATCCTTATAAAACATAACACACTGTAACACAAATGAAAAAAAACGAAACAAGATAATAACCTGTTATATTAATCTTTTTTCTTTCCAAAAATTACTTGAATTTGGCATTTAATCCCTTTATGATTGATAAAAAGAAAGATTACATTTTATTCCATACTTACAGGATTGAAATAAGAATGAATGATCAAAAACACTCACAACCTCTTTTAGAAATGAAAGACATTGCCAAGCGCTTTGGCACGTTTTATGCATTAAAAAATGTCGATTTAGAAATCCATAAGGGCGAAATTCACGCCTTAATGGGGGAAAATGGTGCAGGAAAATCAACACTGATGAAAATTTTGGCAGGTGCTTACTCGCTGACGTCAGGAGAGATTAAGATTGATGGTAACCCTTTCTCAATTAACTCCCCCAAAGACGCTATCAAAGCAGGCATTACCCTCATTTACCAAGAAATTCACCTCTCCCCTAATCTTACCATCGCTGAAAACATCTTTTTAGGTCAAGAAATTAAAACCCCATTTGGGCTTGATAAAAAAGAAATGCAAGCACAAGCACAAAAAGCTCTAGACAGATTAGGTGCTCAGTTTAAATCACATCAAAAAGTTTCATCACTCACCATTGCAGAACAACAACAGGTTGAAATTGCGAGGGCTTTACACAGAAATAGTCGTATTCTAGTAATGGACGAACCAACAGCAGCCCTTTCATCACGTGAAACTGATAAGCTATTTGCCTTAATTAAAAAACTGCGTGATGAGGGTATGGCAATCATTTATATCAGTCACCGTATGGCAGAAATTTATGAACTTGCTGATAAAGTCAGCGTTCTGCGTGACGGTCAATATGTGGGATCACTGACACGTGATGAGTTGGATGCTAGCCGTTTAGTGCAAATGATGGTTGGTCGCCCACTAACCGATTTATTTAATAAAGTCAGCATGAAAGTTGGTAAAGAAGTATTACGTGTTGAAAATGTTGCTGATGGTAACAAAGTTAAAGACGCTTCATTAGTTGTACATGAGGGTGAAATTATCGGACTATCGGGCTTAGTTGGCTCAGGACGTTCAGAGTTGGCAAAATTACTCTTTGGTGTTGATAAGCCAACACAAGGAAAAATCTTTTTAGATGGTAAAGAAGTTTCCTTTAACTCCCCACGCGAAGCCATTAAAAAACGGGTTGCATTGTTGCCTGAAAACCGTAAGGAAGAAGGCTTATTTTTGGATATGAATATTTTGAAAAACATCACGATGGCAACACTCGAAGAAGATGCCACTATGAAGTTAATCAATCAATCCAAAGCTAAACAAGATGCACAAAGAGCTATTGACACACTCGCTATTCGAGTACCCAGCTCGAATGTTAATCTGAGTGGGCTTTCTGGCGGTAACCAGCAAAAGGTTTTACTTTCTCGTTGGTACAACATTAACCCTCGTTTATTCATTTTAGATGAGCCAACACGTGGGGTTGATGTCGGTGCGAAAAGTGAAATTTATAAAATGATGACTGAAATGGCAAAAAATGGTGTGGCTATTTTAATGATTTCTAGTGAATTACCTGAAATTGTTGGAATGAGTGACAGAGTTTATGTTATGCAAGAAGGAAATATCGTCAGTGAAGTAGCAGGCGATGATATTAATCAAGAAAAAATCATGTCGTTAGCCTGTGGTGCAACGAGTCAATAATGGGCAAATAACAAGCAAATAAAACCAAGGGAATACTAACAATGCAAAATAATACGCAAAATGAGGTTCAAATGAATAAAGAAAATGTTCAAGCAGAGGCGAAGCCTAGTCTGAAAAAATTTGCTATCGCCGATACAATGCAGGCAGTGGGTATTTTACCTATTTTAATCCTGATTGTTATCGTGTTTTCGTTTATCGCTCCTAACTTTATGAGTGAGGCGAACTTGATGAACATCACTCGCCAAGCCTCAATCAATATTGTCTTGGCAGCAGGTATGACATTTGTTATTTTAACGGGTGGCATCGACTTATCAGTTGGTTCAATTTTGGGGGTGACAGCTGTTGTTGCTTTGGTTACTTCACTTAACCCTGCAATGGCAGCTTTTGCCGTACCGATAGCCTTAATCGCTGGATTAATAATGGGTATTTTTAACGGTGCATTAGTCGCTTATGCAGGATTACCACCGTTTATTGTCACACTAGGTACTTATACCTCACTACGTGGAGCAGCTTATTTATTTGCCGACGGTACCACAGTCATCAACTCAAATATTGATTTTGCGTGGGTCGGTAATAATTATCTTGGGCCAGTGCCTTGGTTAGTCATTATTGCCTTTTTAACCATTGCTGTGTGCTGGTTTATTTTACGTCGTACCACTTTGGGTACACATATTTATGCGATTGGAGGCAACCTTGAAGCGGCTCGCTTAACGGGTATCAAGGTTTCCTTTGTGCTGATTTTTGTTTACGCTGTCAGTGGCTTATTATCAGGACTTGGTGGTGTAATGATGGCATCACGTCTGTTTAGTGCCAACGGTAACTTAGGTATGGGCTATGAACTTGATGCAATCGCGGCCGTTATTTTAGGTGGAACAAGCTTCGTTGGCGGTATCGGTACAATTACTGGTACGCTGATTGGGGCATTAATTATTGCTACTTTGAATAACGGAATGACTTTAATGGGGTTGTCATATTTCTGGCAGCTCGTTATTAAGGGTGCGGTAATTATCATTGCAGTATTAATTGATAAATACCGTACTAAATCGGCTTAAATAACTTAACTTAATGCTTATTTAAGCAATTTTACCATAAGAAAAATAGGAGAAATCTCTATGAAATTAAAAACATTAGCAGCAACTTTAATGATTGCAATGGCACCATTTGTACAGGCAAAAGATCTTAAATCAATCGGTGTAACCGTTGGTGACTTATCTAACCCATTCTTTGTGCAAATCGCCAAAGGTGCGGAATTAAAAGCCAAAGAACTAGCGGGCCCTGATGTAAAAATCACTTCTGCATCAAGCGGCTATGACTTAGGACAACAAGTGACTCAAATTGATAACTTTATCGCTGCCAAAACCGATATGATTATCTTAAACGCAGCTGACTCAAAAGGTATCGGCCCTGCAGTTAAACGTGCAAGAGATGCAGGTATCGTTGTTGTTGCAGTTGACGTTGCTGCTGATGGTGCGGATGCAACAGTTACTTCAAACAACTACCAAGCGGGTGAAATTGCTTGTCAGGTTATCGTTGATAAATTAAAAGGTAAAGGTGATGTTATCATCATTAATGGACCACCAGTTTCAGCCGTAACTGACCGTGTTCAAGGCTGTAAAAATGTCTTTGCAAAACATAAAGATATTAAAATCTTATCAGACAACCAAAATGCCAAAGGTAGCCGTGAAGGTGGCTTAGAAGTAATGACTTCATTGTTAACTGCACATCCAAAAATTGATGCGGTTTTCGCCATCAATGACCCAAGTGCTATCGGTGCTGAGTTAGCAGCAAAACAAGCACAACGTAGTGAATTCTTCATTATGGGTGTTGATGGTTCTCCTGACAGTGAA
>PDWI01009056.1_pt1 | contig 11527 bp, 3 predicted proteins | sample 1430891 | NCBI WGS metagenome assembly PDWI01 (sample SAMN01162508, study PRJNA174530) | Oral metagenome, whole genome shotgun sequencing project. | biome: Marine environment; feature: Marine mammal; material: Swab sample of the gingival sulcus; isolation source: swab sample of gingival sulcus...
GCTTATCAATAGTTTCTCCGGTTCCAACACTTGGATCAAAATCAGCATACTGATTGATTTCAGAAGTAGTAAACCAATTTTCAGTACCATCAAGTCTTCTACCAAGTCTTAAAAAGAACATATCACTAAATCCATATTCTAGACCAAGAATCATGAACTCTCCATTATCAGAAGGGTGTCCTGCTTCAACTAAAACATGAAGTTTATTAACCCCATCATCAATAGGAGTAAATCCAACTCCAAAAATGAAAGTCATTGGTAATGGAGTTTCTTCTTTAAGATATTCTAGGTTTCCCCCAAAGTTTCTAATAGACATACCAAAGATAAGAGATTTCCACTTAGTATCATAGTAGGTAGCAACATCCCCTGCAATTGTCCATTCTTGCTCATTAGCTAAACCTTCTGAAACAAATTTAAGAGTACCACCAACAAAGAATTTCTCTGTTAATTTTGTGGCATAAGAAGCACCTATCATCATATCATAACATGAAAAAGTTCTTCCGGAATTTACACCAAAATACTGATTTTCAATAAAACCGGTTTCATCCATATCTCCGGTAGTTAGATAAGAAGCTTGCACACCAAAAGCACTGTACTCATTCAAAGGATAAACATAACCCATATAAGTAAACTGGATATCTGCAAGATAGGTATTATGAGTCAAGATGAAATCTTGAGTCTTTAGATTAGTCAATCCTGCCGGATTATAAAATAGTGTAGAGGCATCATCTGATAATCCAATAAATGCACCTCCCATTGCGTTAGCTCTCGCAGACACATCTAATTTTAGAAAAGTCATCCCGGCTGTTCCTGTTTTGTTTTGGGAATACAGAAAGCTTGGTAATAGCATCAGAGCTAAAATAATTAAACTTGAAAATTTTCTGTTCATACTGAACTCCACCTTATTTATTTTAATTTACACATTTATCTACTTTTTATAAAGTATTTATTTTCTAAAAACCTCCTAAAGATTTTTAGGAAATAAATTTAAGATAGAGATCTCCAAAGAGACCTCTATCTTTAGTCTAAAATTATTTAGCAAGAACCATTTTCTTAGTTAAAGAATTTCCATCAACATTAAGCTTATAGAAATAAACACCAGAATTGAAGTTAGCAGCGTTGAATTCTACACTGTGAACACCGGCATTAACTCTACCATTAACCAAATTAGCAACTTCTTCTCCAAGCACATTGTAAACACTAAGTTTTACATCAGCAGCACTCTTAACAGCAAATTTGATGCTAGTAGTAGGGTTGAATGGGTTAGGGTAGTTTTGATCAAGTTCAAAATCTTCTACCATTAGCTCAGGATTTTCGCTAACACCAAGAAGCATCGGAACATCTTGTTGATCAATCTTAACTAGATGATACTCTTGTTGGAACTTAGTCTCATCAGTACCCTCATTAGGATTTTCTTCATCATGAGTTTGATAAGCAGCTACAATAGTAAGCTCTGCAGCATCACCATATTCACCATTCCAAGAACCAAGAGGAGCAACTTCTGCTGCAAATTTGTTTACATCATGATCAGTAGTAATCATGAAAGATGAAGGGAAAGCAGGATCTTCTTCAGGATTAAACTCATCACCAAAAATTTCCGGTCCCCAATTCTTACCTGACCATACTTTACCATCAGTAGAAGTAGAAAGATAAATATCTCCATAGAATTTAGTATAACCGTCTGAAAAAGGATTTTCAACAGCCTCAGCTCCATAAGGACGATCTACATGGGCTGCATAAAGAGCCATATTACCATTAGTAGCTTCCATTTTACCCATTGAAAGAGTTAAACCATTAGAATATTTAGCCCAGCCATCACCAGTATCTAATAAAGCTGAAATTAAACCAGACTCACTACTTACAAAAGAACTTCCTTTCCACTCTAAACCATCATTAGTTAAAGTAGCATTGAATGCTAAATAACCAACACCAGGAGTTCCACCATCAAGCCAGTAATAAGTAGAGCCTTCTTCGTTTAAAGAAAGAACCATAGCATAAACATATAATTCATTTTGAGAAGTAATAGTCGCATCAATATTCCAGTACATAGAAGATCTGTCAATATTATGAACAGTTTCTTGACCAGTTTGCTCATCTACAATTGTTTTAGTCATACCATAGTATAATGACATATTTTCAGCATTAAGAGACTGAGCGTAGTATTTATCACCATCTCTTAAATTCCAAGTTTCACCGTAGTCATTGGTAGTAATGTAACCCAAAGAACGATAAAGATAAGCTTCTGCATTTGGATACTCACTTTGCCAGTTCGGATCTGTATAGTCTCTATCAATAACACAAGTAATTGCAAGACCTTTACCATCTGCACCCCAGAAAGGTTTTAGAGGGTCAACTTGTTGTCTTGGATTAGTTGAAGCAGTATTATCCATAGTGATTTCAAGATCAGAATAATCAGAGAATGTCCAATCTCCTTCATAAGGATCTGCAGATTTACCAACAACTACGAAAGATTTTGTGTTATCATAACCTTGAAGAGGAGCAAACCAAGTAGTCATTACTACATATTCACCAGTATCAGGATTCTTAGTAACATCTATATGTGGCCAACGAATACCAGGATAGTCATCACCTAAATTTTCATTTTCACCTTGAATTTCAAAAACATCAGAAACATCTTGCTCTTCTGTATTGTAAACAAGCATATAAGGTCTAGTTTCTGATTCTGAAATGATATTGGTGAATGCAACAAAAATATATTGATCCATCATTGCTACAGCCGGATTATCCATTCCGATTGTTCCTGAAGCAGGTCCGAAAACTTCTTTAGTTTGCAAATCACCCCAGCTACCAAACGAAACATCCATTCCACCAGGGTTAGCAACATCAAATCTTTGCTGAGCAGTTGCAATAATAGCAGATACAGGATTATAAGCAATCTTATTATTTCTCATGTTGAATTCCCAAGCAGCTCCATTATAGCCTCTTGCGTATTCGCCACTATCTTCATATCTCTCAGTATTTTTGTTAAGATTTGTGCTTACTACCTCATGATTAAGAGGGAGTAAATTATCTTTAATCTTAACTGACTTACCACTAAAGTCAGCTTTTGCTAAAAGAGCAGTACTTAAAGCTCCCATTAAAATTAGACTAATCAGTCTTCTCATTTTTACCTCCATTACGAATTTGTAATATACTTAATAAGACCATCTTTTTCAAGCAGTCCCGTAAAATAACTAATTATTTTACTTATTTGTTATCATTATCATTATTATTAAATTTATCCAATGGATCTTTATGAATTTCAAACCAATCAATCATTGCCTTGAAATTCTGCTGAACATTACCTGTAAAATTACCATTATCATCTACTTCAGACATGAAGTAAAGAGGAATACCAATTACAGCAGTTCTAAAAAGATCTTGAACAGCAATATAACGGTTACCACAAGCAAGATCTAAAGATAGACCATCGCCGTCTAGGTCATTTCTATTGGTAATAAATTCACCATCTCCATTAGGTAATAATAAACTATGCTGAACTCCGTCAGGACCAACAACAGTAGTTTCGTTTACTTTTTCTAATCCAAATAAAGAATTGTACTTGTAAATAACCTCTCCTTTTGAAGATTCAAAAGTTGTGATTCCTGTAAATACTGAAGCATCATCTTTTAAGAAATAATCATACTTCAAGGTTCCATCATTTTTGAACTTTCTGTATTTCCAGAATTTATTAACATTCTCAGGATAAACTCTAAAACCACCAATATCAGGAGTATGTCCAAAAGCACTAACACCTACGAAATCATAATTGTAGAAATCTTCGTCTGTTACTTTTCTAGCATAACCTTCACCAACAGTTAAAGCGTAAATTCCAAGATATCTAAGCATGAAATCCTCAGAAAAAGAACTATTACTAACAACGATTCTTGCAGGATCGGAATAGTTATTATTACTGATACTTGTAAACAGAGTATTTCCAATCATGAAAAGCTTTCCACCTGTATTAAGATAAGAAATTACTCTTGATCCAAAAGCATTACTTGTTCCGGTTCCATAATTTAGATTAACTCCATTTTCATGAGATCTAGATTCACTATCAACCACAATTAGTCTATAATGAGAAAGATCTTCCAGCGTAGGAACAGAATCAAGAGCATTAACATTCCAATAAGTAAAATGATCAATTCCACTCTCATCACTCTCTGTTAAATTAACCCCTTCAACATCACAGTTGCCAAGCATCGTAACATAATACTCCCTTAGCTCTTGAGTGCTAGGAGTTCCTGTCCAAGTTTTTTCATCCTCCGGATCATAAGCTTCTGTATCACTATCATCTACAAAAAGGATACCTTTATCAAATTGAGGAGCAAAACAATAGAATTCTACCTCAACATCAACTGGAGCCTTCACAAGAGCATCATCTCTTGTTTCAACCACAAATTTAAACCAAGTTGAAAGATTATTATCCTTTAGATAGTCGTAAACCTTAGATGAGAAAGAAACTCTAGTATTAACAATATTCCAGCCAGTCTCTAATCCAGCATTAGTTGTATAATGAGAACTATCAACAAGCACATCATAATTAATGATCGAATCATTTAGAGTATAATCTTGACTGCTGGCATAGAGTTTCCAGCGATACTCTAGATCCACAGGATCCTCTGCTGTTGCATCAGAATCTGTTGCCAACCATCTAAAATCAATTGGATCCCAAAATTGAGTAGTTTTTGGAAGAACGATATTTGGGAAATTAACTCTTATATGAGCCTCTTCAGTTCCGGAAATTTTTAGGAACTTAGAAGTAATCTTAGCCTTTCTTGGCGGATTATTTCTTCTTGCAAAAATCTTAGAGGCAATATTAGTCTTTTCACCCTTAGAATCTTTTCCAAAAACAAAGAATTTAGAATAAACTGTTTTTATAACTGTAGTATCAGGAACCACAGTACCTGTAGTATCAACACCGGTAGTATCAATAATAAATAGCTCCGAATACCAATCACCAGTATAAGGGAAAGAAACTTCAGCAGACATTTCACTAGTGCTATCCCACAGATCTCTAGGATAATTATCTAAAATATTCTCTGAATTCATAGTAGAATCAGTAGTATAGAAATAGTAATACTTAAGCTCAAATCCATCTACATCATTACCATACCAACTAACAATCGTTTTATTATTGCTCAAGGTATCAGGAGTCTGATAAATTGCAATACTAGGCTTTCCATTAGCTTTAACATTTCCCTCATACTCTGCTTCACAGCCTATGAAAGTAAAAATCAAAACTGCCAGTATAAATAATAATATTTTCTTCATATATTTCTCCATTTAGTAAAATTTAAAAGTATAAAATCTCTTATTTAATAATCACGAATTTTCCTACGAAATCATAGCCATCATCGTCCATATCTTCAACTTGGAAGAGATAAACACCCGAAGTTACAGTTTGATTATTATCATTGATCAGATTCCATCTTTCTGCATTTACACCTTCTACATCATAAGATTTACCATTATGAGCAATAACCTTTACCAAATCACCGGCTAGAGTATAAATTCTGATGATTGATTTTTCCGGAATATTGAAGAAAACAATCTTCCTATCTTGCTCATTCCAAGCTTCTGAGACACCATCCGGCTCCCAACCAACCGCACCATAGTCAACATCATTTCTATAAGGATTAGGCACAACATAAACATCATCTGAACCTTTAACAGTTGTAGGATTAAAATAAGTTCCGTTTTCTGCAGGTTGCGAAGTAAGCGGAGTTACTTTAGACTTAGGATCTCCAAAATCTGAAGAAGTAACTGCTACATATTGTTGATATCCGTAAGGTTTATTCTTTAAAGTAAATTTATACTCCCAATAAGCATTATCATGACTTACTCCAAACTCATCAAGACCCGGTTCTCTGTAAGTAGCTCTATAAGCATAAGAAGATGTTTCATAATTTCCCTTTAGATCTTTATTCGCACCAAAAGGAGTTTTAATCCAAAGATCATCCAAAGTATTAATTGTAGTAGGATAAACAATTTCAATTGAATCTTCAGGAATACCATCATAAGTGAAAGGAATATCCAAATAGGTTCCCGGTCTTGAAGAAGATTCATAAATGTAATTTTCTTTGTCTAGGGAGAAAATTTTCACATAATCTGTGGCAGTCTCCGTTGGAGAAATCCAAATTTGATAACCTTCAAAATCCACCAGTCTAGTAAACGGATCTTTAAAAGTTTCAGGAGCTGTTGCAGGAGTATTAAAATTATCGCTAGTCCAAACAATATTTACATTGTTATCATCATAAGTTATTTCAATCTTAGGAGATGGTGGAGGTGGCGGACCTGTAAAATCAGGAATACCATCACCGGCATTTAGAAGTTCATCTTTAAAACCGAATCTTCTTCTAACATATTCCCCATTTTCTTTAACTTCCACAATATAACCATAGTCTTCAGTTGTTCCGACACTATCGTTAACAACAGTTTCATTACCCATAGGCATGAAATTATCTTCACTAGTTGACTCATGACCATTATAACTAACAGGTGTACTAAAATTAGTAATCTCAAAATCTCCCTCACCTTCATCAGGAAGAGTGTAAACCTGCTCGCCTCCCGGCCAAGCCGGATTATTTTGAGTCCACCAGCAAACTTGATTCTTTTCACCAAAGAGAGCATCAGCTCCAATATCTTCACCAAACCAGCCATCAACTTTGACAGTTCCATCAGCTTTTCTTACCGGAGTATCTTTTAGAGGAACATCATAAACCCTCTGAGTCCAAATCACATTTCTCATGGCATCATTCCAGTTGAAAAGATTATTATCAATATAATAACCATTCTCTTCCACATTAGCATCTTGCTGGGTAGAAATATGGAAATCAGTATTAACAATAAATGCCAAAGTAAGCTTTAAAGAGTCTCCTGATCTAAATTTCCAAACATCCTTAGTAAGAGGACCTTTATCTGTATCAAAAGAAACGGTTTCAGTATATCCCAAAGGACCAAAAGAAATAACAAACTTAGAGTCTCCACCCTGAGCAAGCCAGTTCATTCTCTCCTCAGAACCATCACTAGTCTCATCATCTCCAATTTTCCAAGGTCTCCATTTATTTTTCTGAGCATATTCTTCAGGAATATTAGCAGGATCTGTATAAGTTCCTAAATGAACTCTCTTAATTTCGATTTGATCATAATCGAACTCATCATTAGACATTACTTGATATCTACCCTTATCTCCGGAAGGTCTTCCTTCAGTTCTTCCACCAATTAAACCGCCAATATTATCATGGTTAGTATCATCATATCCTAGTTGTAAATAAGAAAGGTCGTATTGCCATTTAACACCATAGGCAGTAACACCATCATCATAAGTTATAGGTCCGTCAGTATTATGAAGACCATCTCTCCATCTAGGACCCCAGTCAATAGTCTCATTATTGGAACCGGCAACATAAGAGTTATAAGCATACTTTAATTTTGGATTAGGATTTCTTAAGACCTTAATAGCTGCCACCCCTGTAGCTCCATCAAGAGCAGTTCCTGCAGGGGCATGATTAATAGGAACAGTATTATTCATATCGTCAGTAGAATACTCTCTACCATCATTATCAGCTACCCAAGCAAGTTGAAGAGGCACTTTTCTAGTAATATTAGTAGCAGGATCAGTATATTCATAAGTATGGATAAATCCACCAATATCATCTCCGGCGATTCTCTCAATTTGACCTCCATCAAAGGCAACACCTTCACCTCTTCCTACATCAGGATCCATGTACTGACCGATAAAGAAATCGTAAATATCTTTGTCATTAGTATTATAAAAAGTATAGTCAAAAACAATGAATTTCTGAGCGTACTCGTAGGACCAAGCGTAAGATTTCTGTTTAACTTGAACACCTAGAGGAATATGCTCCCTCGTATCAACATCATCTTGGTGAGTATCAGAAATATCAGTCCACCAGTCACTCATCCAAACTTCAAACTGCTCCTCTGCAGTTGCAGCAGGATCGTAAACATCCTCTAAGAAACAATTTAACTTCCCAACCACATTAGAAGTTTCCTTAAACTGTCCTTCTTTTCCGGCACCAACACCTTTAAGATCCCAACTGAAGAGCTCTTGCATCTGACCACCAACGCCAGACCAACCCTCATAAGCAGTTGTTACTAGTGGCCCTAAAAATCTTCCTCTACCACCAAGAGCTCGTGTTATCTGATTATCATTATTTGGATATTCTTCATCCAAATAATCCCAAATTTCAGCATCTTTACCTACATCCAAATATCCTCCAAACCAAATAGATCCGGAAAATAAGAAATTAATTCCTGAACCTCCGGGAAGCTCTGAAGCAATAGCTGTTCTACCATTACAAGGATTTTTTAAATCGGCAGGATTACCAATAGCTCCAAAATTCGTCACAGATTGCCATAAAAGTCCAGCTTTATGAACCCTTACTTTTCTTATAGGACCTGATGCTCTCCCAGTATTTTCACCTATATTCTTAGGACCTAGCACCTGCTCACTGGATCTAGCAAGCAAAGTTTGAAAACTAAGCACCATAGCAATAGACAAAGCTACTAACTTAACAAGTTTATACATCAATTATCTCCTCATAAATTTATATTATTTTTTTCATTTCACAAACTTTACAATTAACTTAAGCATTACCACTTATAAGAAACTGTAAATCTATAATGTCTCTTCTCTTTAATCCTGTTAGGACTTCTGTACATTTCCTTTAACTCATCATTATCTTCAAGAGCTTTTTTTCCCGGATTATCCCATTCGCCAGTTGAAGAATATACACGAAGAACATTTGTTTTATTAAATAGATTAAAAATATCAAAAGAGAATCTTAAATCACCATAATCTTTAGTACCCGAACCTAGAGCAAAAGTTTTACTTAGTCTCAGATCAGTATTAGATGTCCATGGCTTTCTTTCACTATAAGGTTCAATATCTTTAGTAGCTTTCTTATAGTTGTAATATTCCACATTCGGAGTAAAAGGTGTTCCTGAACCAAAATCAGTAGTTGCAGAAATATTCCAATTATCCATATAAGGAATATCCATAAATCTGTCATCTTCCCCATAGCCATAAGATAAGAAAACAGATAGCTGATGTCTCTCATCCCAAAGAAGTGGGAATTCCTTAACAGAAACTTCAATATCAGGATCTTGAGCCGCAGCAAAGTTAGAAGTTGAAGATGAAGATTTTCCATAAGCATAACCAAAGCTATAAGAAATTCCCCACTGATAATGATCTTTAAGAGATCTATCTATTGAAAGTTCAACCCCTCTTGTTTTACCATAGTCAGAGTTATAATCAATTGAAGCTGTTTTTCCACTCTCTTCATAAGTTCTAAGATTTACCATATCATAAATATCTTTATAATAAGCTGCTACATCAAAAAGTAAGTTTTCTCCAAAAATTTCATACTCTGCAACAACTCCAAGCTCGTACTGAACATTTCTTTCATAACCCAAATTCATATTACCAAAAAGAACATTATTACCAATAGAGGTATTTGGAGCATAAACTTGAGTATATACAGGTTTCTGATAAAGATGTCCATAAGTGAAGAAAAGTTTAGAACTTTCAGTAATCGCATGAGAAACACCAAATCTTGGACTAATCTCAATTTGAGTTTTATCAAATTTTTCTTCATAACCTAAAACATCAGCTTCAACTTGCTCATTATAGTAGTCTTCTGCTTTTTGGTCATGAATTCTACCATCAACTCTTACTCCAACATTTAATACAAGATCTTCAAATTCCATCTTGTCTTGTAAGAAATAAGAAAATTCTACCGGATTATACTGATAAACAGTTTTCTCACTACCTCTTGTAGGATATGGATCGTTATCGAAAACAGGATAATTATCTGTATCATAATGATTCCAGTAACCGTAAACAGTATAGTAGTCAAAATCATTGTAAACAAATTCAAGACCGGTTTTCATCAAGTGATTTTTATTTAACTGGTTAGTATAGTTAAGCTTGAATTTATAAATTGAGTTATCTTGCAACGAATAAGGTGCTCCACCATGATGTCCCGGCATTAAGAAACCCGGATTTTTATTCCACTTACCACTATGATTCCAGTCATCATAAACTTCACCGGCGTCGTACTTACCATTGCTGGTTTCAAATTTACCATTTTTATTATAATCAATCCAGGTCATATAATTTGAATCATAATCCATTTCTTGAAGATTCTTAGGATCATTATAGGCTTGAATAGGAGCCTTATAGATTACATAAGTACCTTTAAATTCTACATAGTCAGTAGGGTCAACAGTTACAAAGTTTCCATCCATATCTTTAAGACCTTTAGGAGTATGTCCAACTACCCAACCTTCATCGCCAAGGGAATTAACCCCTCTAGTTCTATAATGGCAATAAGCTTCGAATTCATCAAATTCACCATTACCATAAGGATCGTAAGCCAAGTTAACCCTTGGATTAGTTTGAGTTTCAGAACCGTAAGTAGAAGCTAAATCTGCATACTCTTCGGCAGGATAAACAAGAACTGAATCTTTGTTAGAAGTTGAACTAGGATCAAAGAAAGTAAGAGGAACTTTAACTTTTAAACCTTCGTCTCTAATTCCATTTCTAACATAAACATAAGCATCAGTACTATCTGTGGCAAAAGGATTCTCTGTCCATCTATACTGATCAATGAAAGGTTCACCCGTATCATAGAATCTATCTCCATCAATATAAGCTTCAGCTCCACCATTTGGATTAAGAATCTTAGACTCTTCATAATGTCCGCTCAAATCAGTATCGTCAAATCCTTCAACAACAACACCTTCTAAAATTTCACCATTATTTCCTGTTTGTTCAGGAATCACAATTGTTTGACCACCTACGGTAGTGAAAGTACCTGATTTAAAACCAAGATAAGCCATTCCGGTTTCCCAAACATCCCAGTAACCATTATTGTTTGAATCGTAAAGATAATCACCATCATACTTACCGTTACCATTAGCATCAATAAAGTCCACAGGATTATCTCCATTTGCCGCAACAGCATCTTCATAGTTGGCATATCCTTGATCCCAACCTTCAAACCACTCTCTATCAAAAGTTCCATTAATCTGACCTTCTTCATTTGGTTTATCAACGAAACCTTCGGTATCAAGACCATCTCTTAGACCATTCCCATTAAAGTCATAACCTCCAACTTCTGCCGTTGAGAAGAAATCTTCTTCATCAAGAAACTTAACCTTATCAGGCTTAACACCAGCATCAGTATGCTCAAACTCTCTATTATAATAAGAAAAATAAAAATCAAGGAAACTAAGAGGTGTTAAACTATGTTTCATACTGAAATTAAGAATAGTAATATCTGTTAAATCTTGAGTCGTAGTTTGAGGGGTATACCTATAACTGTAATCATAGAAAGTTTTTAAACCATCTTTATTTGGCAATCCATGTCCAAAATTTCTTTCTCTTGATTTAGTAAAAGAAAGTCTTACACTAGTTTCTCTTGAAAAATCATAAGAAGTCTTAAAAATAAAACTGAAATAGTTTTCTCTTTTTTGAGGCATATCAAAACCAAGACCT
>PDWI01009427.1_pt1 | contig 11526 bp, 10 predicted proteins | sample 1430891 | NCBI WGS metagenome assembly PDWI01 (sample SAMN01162508, study PRJNA174530) | Oral metagenome, whole genome shotgun sequencing project. | biome: Marine environment; feature: Marine mammal; material: Swab sample of the gingival sulcus; isolation source: swab sample of gingival sulcus...
ATTTATTTACTGCGGATCAAGACCATGAAGAATTAGCGGCAGCAATGATGATGTTATTGACGCAGAAGAAAAAATTAATTCTTCCACCTGATCCAAAAGCACGTCCAGCGAGAGCAGAGCGTAGAAATGATCGTGACGGAGGTCGTAATGATCGCCGTGGTAGTCGTGAACATCGTGAAAATAACGGTGTGAAAATGGATTTATACCGTATTGAATTAGGTCGTGAAGACGGTGTTGAAGTGCGTCATATCGTGGGTGCGATTGCAAATGAAGGGGATATTAATAGTCGTTATATTGGTCATATCAAACTTTATGATAAGCACTCAACCTTAGAATTACCACAAGGTATGCCAAAACATATCGTTCAACATTTTGCGAATAAATCACGTGTATTGAATAAACCAATGCAAATGTCATTTGTTGGTGAGGCTGAACCGCAATCTGGCGGTCGTCGTGATGATCGTGGTGGCAGAGGTCGTGGACGTTCAGATGACAGACGAGGTCGCTCAAATAGTAGTCGTGGTCGCCGAGATGAGCGTGGAGGTTCAAAAGAAAAACGCTTTAATGAACGCCGTTCTGACAGACGTAGTAGTCGTTAATTATCAATAATTCTAATAAAAAGCTGAGTTTTCTCAGCTTTTTTATAAGTTAAATTATATAACTACTTAATAATTAATGTTTATTCGAACTATTTCAAACAGCTGTTCTTTAACTATTTCAGAGCAAGATAAATACTTTATGCGTTACGCTTTAACGCTTGCCGATAAAGCAGAATCTGAAGGTGAAATTCCTGTTGGAGCAGTATTAGTAGATAAAAATGGACAGATTATCGGAGAGGGATGGAATCAATCCATCTCTCTTTGTGATCCAACTGCCCACGCTGAAATACAAGCGATTAGATCTGCAGCAAAATTTGTAAAAAATTATCGTTTATTAGAAAGTACCCTTTATGTGACATTAGAGCCTTGCTCAATGTGTGCAGGGGCTATTTTACATAGCCGAATTGGTCGTTTAGTTTTTGGTGCAAGCGACTACAAAACAGGAGCAATAGGCTCACGATTTCATCTTTTTGAAGATTATAAGATGAACCACTTTCTAGAAATTCGTGGTAATGTATTACAATCTGAATGTAGCCAAAAAATTAGTAACTTCTTTAAGAAAAGAAGAGCAGAGAAGTCAAAAAAAGAGTAGTAATAAATTAAATTTATTCTCTATTATTTTTCTGTTCAGCAAACGCCTTATAATCACTTTCTGAAATATATTCCAATCCTTTATTAATCAACATTTTTAAAATTTCTGTATCTTTAAAACTGGTTTTTGTTGATATAACCGCCTTCACATGTTCTTTTTGAACACGCTCCCAAGTTAAATTATCAATATGTTTTGTTGGCATTTTATTACTCTCTAATAGCATAACGATGTCTAAATATTAGGGAAATAATAGCAATTTTTAGTATAAAAACAACAAAATTATAACTTCTAATTTCTAAGAAAATAAGTTTTAATTCATTTCTAATTTATAAGAAACTTAGATTTTTTAATAAAAGAAAGTAGTTGCTTACAAATACTTAAACAAAGCAAGCGAATAGTCACATCATTGATTTATAAAGATCTTTATAAAATATAAATCAAACTTCAAGATCTTTTATGCAATTAATTATTTTTAACAATCTTTATAAAATACATATATGCAAGTATTTACTTACAATGATAGAAAGATATGTTAATAAAAAATATCACGAATAAAACTTCGCATAATGTATATTATGTTAAATAGAAATTATGTATTTAAAATTATTTTAATGTTTAACACATCAATTCTCATTCGTGTATAATTCACCTTTTATATATAAAATTAAAATTTTGATGAATATAACTCTACCTCCTTTAAGCCTGTACATTCATATCCCTTGGTGTGTTCAAAAATGCCCTTATTGTGATTTTAACTCACACGCTCAAAAAGGGATTATTCCTGAAGAAGATTATATTCAGCATTTATTGAAAGATTTATGTCAGGATCTGAAACGTCATCAAGGTGCAATCGAACAACGTAAACTACATTCTATTTTTATAGGTGGAGGTACGCCAAGTTTGTTCTCTCCCCTATCTATTGCTTATTTACTTAATGAAATTAAACAATTAATTGATTTTGATGATGATATTGAAATCACATTGGAAGCCAATCCAGGTACGGCAGAGGCAGAAAAATTTATAGGCTATGCAAAGGCAGGGGTTAATCGTCTTTCTATGGGGATTCAAAGTTTTGAACCTGAAAAATTATTGAAATTAGGGCGAATTCACGACAGTAACGAGGCAAAACAAGCGGTCAAATTTGCACAAAATTCTGCAAAATTTGGATTAAATAGCTTTAATATTGATTTAATGCACGGTTTACCGAATCAATCTGTTGAGCAAGCATTAAGCGATCTCAAACAAGCCGTTGAACTCTCCCCGCCCCATTTATCTTGGTATCAACTCACTATTGAGCCGAATACACTCTATTATTATCGCCCACCAACCTTGCCTGATGACGATGATTTATGGGATATTTTTGAACAAGGTCATCAAATTTTAACTGCTGCGGGTTATGAGCAATATGAAACATCAGCTTATTCAAAAAAAGGCTTTCAATGTAAACATAATTTGAATTACTGGCGATTTGGCGATTATCTCGCGATTGGCTGTGGCTCTCACGGAAAAATTAGCTATTCTAATGGCGATATTTATCGTTTTAGTAAAACTAAACACCCCAAAGGTTATATGCGTGGTGAGTATTTATATCAAGAAAACCAAATAGAAATTGATGACCGTTCATTTGAATATTTTATGAATCGTTTTAGATTACTCGAAGCTACGCCTAAAGTAGAATTTGAACAATACACAGGATTAAATCGTAACAGTGTCACGCAAGAAATTGAGAAAGCGATTGAAAAAGGCTATATAGTAGATACAATCGATTATTGGCAAATTACTCATAAAGGAAAATTGTTTTTAAATGAGCTTTTAACGATTTTTTTGAAAGATTAAGCGGTCAAAAATTTTAATGTTCCATTATAGTACAACAGGGCAAAATAAATGAAAATTATAAGTTGAAACTACAATAAAAAAAAGGATAATAGAACCTTAAATATTTAAATGCTGATAGGATTCCATGAATACACTAAAACCTAACTCCCTTGCTCCCCTTTTTACACTGCTAGATCAAAATGAAAAAGAAGTTTCATTAGCTGATTTTAAAGGCAGAAAAGTATTAGTTTATTTTTACCCACGAGCAATGACACCTGGTTGCACCACACAAGCCTGTAGCTTGCGAGATAGTAAAGCTGAATTAAATGAATTAAACGTGACAGTGTTAGGTATCAGCCCTGATTTGCCTAAAAAGCTGGCGAGTTTTGAACAGAAAAAAGAACTGAACTTTACGCTACTTTCTGATCCTGACCACAAAGTTGCTGAAGCTTTTGGTGTTTGGGGTGAAAAGAAATTTATGGGAAAAACCTATGACGGCATTCACCGTATCAGCTTTTTGATTGATGAAAGCGGTCAAATTGAACAGGTTTTTTGCAAATTTAAAACCAAAGATCACCACCAAATTGTGATCGATTATTTAAAAGGAAACAAATAGATGAAAAATAAAGCAATCTTTCTCGATCGAGATGGAACGATAAATATAGATTATAACAATGTGCATAAAATTGATGATTTTGATTTTATTGAAGGAGTGATTCCAACCTTAAAAAAATTCAAAGAAAAAGGCTATTTATTGGTTTTAGTGACGAATCAATCAGGTATTGGGCGTGGAATTTTTACTGAAGAACAATTTTTAGAATTAACACAATGGTTTGATTGGTCTTTGGCAGAACAAGGGATTGATTTTGATGGTATTTATTACTGTCCTCATCACCCAACTGAAGCGAAAGGTGAATATAAACAGTTGTGCGATTGTCGTAAACCAAATCCAGGAATGTTCTTAGAGGCGATTGAAGAATTAAATATCGATCCTACTCAATCTTTTATTGTGGGTGATAAACTCAGCGATATTATGGCTGGTCATAATGCTGGCGTAAAAACCAAAGTACTGGTAAAAAGTGGGCATAAATTAACAGAAGAAGGCATTGCCTTTGCAGATTATGTTTTAGATAGCTTAGTTGATGTATTAAATTTACCTGAATTAAAATAGCTAAATCTATTATAAATTTATGCTAAAATGACACATTAATTTTTACAAAATAACAAAGGATTTTCGGTGTTACTATCAGATTTTCATTTTGATCTCCCTAATGAGTTAATTGCTCGTTATCCAACTAAACAAAGAACAGCAAGTCGTTTACTCTATGTAAATGGTGAAACAGGTCAGCATTGCGATCAACAATTTATTGATATTTTAGAGCATATTAATGAAGGGGATTTATTAATTTTTAATAATACGCGTGTTATTCCTGCTCGTTTATATGGTAAAAAAGAAAGTGGAGGAAAATTAGAAGTCTTAGTTGAACGGGTGCTTGATGATAAACGTTGTTTAGCTCATATTCGAGCATCAAAAGCCCCAAAAGAAGATTCAATTATTATTCTAGGAGAAGATAAATTAGGCGAAGGAAACGGCTTTAAAGCAACAATGGTTGCTCGTCACGAAGCTCTATTTGAACTTCGTTTTGAAGAACAACAATCTATTTTTGAATTGTTAAATCTCGCTGGACATATGCCTCTCCCTCCTTATATTGATCGCCCAGATGAAGATACAGATCAGGAGCGTTATCAAACAGTTTATAGTAAAGAATTAGGGGCAGTTGCTGCACCAACAGCTGGCTTGCATTTTGATAATGAAACACTTGAAAAATTACAACAAAAAGGCGTACAAACTGCTTTTGTTACTTTACACGTTGGTGCTGGAACTTTCCAGCCAGTGCGAGTAGAAACAATTGAAGATCACAAAATGCATGCAGAATATGCCGAAGTAAGCCAAGAAATAGTTGATAAAATTCTTGCAACTAAAGCAAAAGGAAAGCGTGTGATTGCAGTGGGAACAACATCTGTACGTTCTATTGAAAGTGCAGCACAGCAAGCGGTACAATCAGGACAATTAATTGTACCTTTTTTCTCGGATACTAAAATATTTATTTATCCAGGTAAAAAATTCCATATTATTGATGCACTATTAACAAATTTCCATTTGCCTGAATCCACCTTGATAATGCTTGTTTCTGCCTTTGCTGGCTATAAAAATTGTATGCAAGCATATCAACACGCCGTGTCTGAAAAGTATCGATTCTTCAGCTATGGTGATGCAATGTTTATTGATAAAAATCCAAATGCACTCAACGATGTGCCTTAAATAATTAGCTAAAGTGGCATTATGTGCCACTTTTATTTTATTATAGGAATAATGATGCTAACTACTCTAAATAATCAAGCGAAGCAACAATTAGAGCAATTATTTCAACAACATAGTATTGCTAAGAATTTACAAATTTCGGAAAAAATTACACCGCTTATCACCAGTATTGCAATGTCTGATTTTGTACTAAAACAATTACAAAAACAGCCTGAATTATTGATAGATTGGTTACAAGATTTACCTTCACTTAAAAATAAAGCCTATTACGAGCAAACACTATCATTATTATTGGAAAATATTTCAGATGAAATCACGTTTCATAAAGAACTACGCTTATTTCGCCATCGAGAAATGGCGGCTCTTAGCTTTATTCAATCCAATAAATTAGCTTCAACAGAGCAAGTTTTTGTTACATTGTCAGAACTGGCTGAAACGATTATAACAATAGCAAAACAATGGTTATTCAATAAGTTATGTCAAAATTTAGGTGCACCTAAAAATGCACAAGGTGAAACTCAAGAATTAATTATTTTAGGTATGGGAAAATTAGGTGGGCGAGAACTTAATTTCTCATCAGATATAGATTTAATTTTTTGTTATCCAGAACAAGGTCAAACAGAAGGTGGACGTAAATCACTCACTAATTTTCAATTTTTTACCCGCTTAGGTCAGCAGTTAATTCAAGCATTAGATCAAATCACTATTGATGGTTTTGTTTATCGGACAGATATGCGACTTCGCCCTTTTGGTGATAATGGTGCGTTAGTGTTAAGTTTTGATGCAATGGAAGATTACTACCAAGAACAAGGTCGAGATTGGGAGCGTTATGCAATGATTAAGGCTAGAATCTTAAATGAAGATCCAAATAATATTAACCATTGTTATCTAAGACAACTGCTCCGCCCTTTTATTTATCGCCGTTATTTAGATTTTAGTGCCATTCAATCTTTGCGAGAAATGAAACAGAAAATTACACGTGAAGTAATACGTCATAATATAGTTGAGAATATCAAATTAGGGGCTGGTGGCATTCGTGAAATCGAATTTATTGTCCAAACTTTCCAAATGATTCGAGGAGGACGTAATAAAGCATTACGCTCTCGCGCTTTATTACAAAATTTAATTGAGTTAGAAAATAATAAACTTTTAACCAAAATACAGGTTAAACAACTTTATCAAGCCTATATTTTTCTACGCCAAGTTGAAAATACCCTACAAGCCATTGATGATCAACAAACTCAAATTTTACCAACCAAAGAGGCGGATCGTTTACGCCTTATTTTTGCAACTTATCAATTTATACAAGGTGAAAAGTCAATTTACTACCCTATTTCCGATTGGCAAAGTTTTCTAACTATTTTAAATCAGCATCAGAAAAATGTAAGAATCATTTTTAATCATATTATTGGTCAAGAAGATCAAAATGAGGAACAAGAAAGCGATCCTAAATTGGTTTTATGGAAAGATCTACTTAATTACCCTATTGATGAAAATGAATTTGATGGAGTTATTGCAACCTATCAATTAAATAAAGAAAATAAAATAGAATTTCTGACTATTCTCAATAATAGTTTAAAAGAATGGCAAAAAAAACCAATAGGAACTCGAGGAAGACGAGTTTTAAATAAACTAATCCCAAAAGTAATGGATATACTTTTTCAAAGGGATGATGTGCTAATTCTACTTCCAAGATTACTCAGTATTATAGATAAAATCACCTTACGCACAACTTATTTAGAATTATTACTTGAAAATCAGCATATTCTACCTCGACTAATCTTACTTTGTAGTAAATCTGTAATGATCGCAAATCAGATAACACATCACCCTATTTTACTTGATGAATTACTATTAAAAGAAAAAATAGATAGTTTAAATAATTCATATGCCTATTCTCAACGTCTTAACCAATATTTATTACAAATTCCAGAAGAGGATGAAGAGCAGCTGATTGATGCTTTAAGACAATTTAAACAAACTCAAATATTAAATATTGCTACAACTGATATTTTAGGTGAACTTTCTATTATGAAAGTGAGCGATCAACTAACTTTTTTAGCAGAAAGTATTATTCAATCTGTTGTAAAAATGGCTTGGAAACAAGTAACAAAACGCTTCGGCTACCCTAACCATCTCACACAAGGTGAATGTGATTTTACTGTGATTGCCTACGGAAAACTAGGTGGAATTGAACTTGGATATAATTCTGATTTAGATCTTGTTTTCCTGCATAAATCCCCTATTAATGGTGAAACACAAGGCGGTAAAAAATCTATTTCTAGCCAACAGTTTTATTTAAAAGTTGCTCAAAAAATTAATACTATTTTTAGTTTAAATACTACATCTGGCGTGCTGTATGATATTGATATGCGATTACGTCCCTCTGGTGAATCAGGGCTTTTAGTAAGTTCATTTGATGCTTATGAAAATTATCAACATAATGAGGCTTGGATTTGGGAAAATCAGGCATTAGTAAGAAGCCGTTGTGTATTTGGGACTGATGAAAATAAACAAAAATTTGAACAAATTCGCCAAAATGTTTTAAAAAAACCTCGAGAAAGCGGTGTATTAAAACAAGAAATTTGTAAAATGCGAGAAAAAATGTATCAACATCAAACATATTCTCCTGATTTTTTTAACTTAAAAATAGATAAAGGCGGCATTACCGATATTGAATTTATTGCCCAGTATCTTGTACTCAATTATGCAAATCAATTTCCACAAATGGCAATTTGGTCTGACAATGTTAGAATTTTTGATATAGCCATAGAGTGTGACATTGTCACGAAAAATAAAGGTGAACAGCTTAAAAATTGCTATACAACGCTACGCAATAAAATCCACCACCTTAATCTAAAAGCACAAAAAAGTATTGTTAATAATAGTGAATTTTTAGAAGAAAGAGAATTTATTTACCAAATTTGGCAACAATTATTTAATATATAAAATAGATTTGTAGGGGGGCTATTAGGGCGTAGCCTGTAATGCCACCGTATTGCTAATTATTTATAAATATAAAAAATACGGCAACAAAAATTACTTAAAAATCTAATTGTTCTGATGTGATGCCGAGCGCCTTAGCTATTTTTTCCCTAGTTACTTTTTTTAATTTATCACTCTTTTCGTGTTTAGAATACCCAGCTTGGCTAATTCCTAAGCGGTTCGCTACTTCTTCTTGCGATAAGCCTAAATAATGTCGCCACGCTCTTAATGGTGTGACATTATTATCAAAAACATCATTAACAACAGCTTGTGGCACAGCAGTATCAAAATTTATTTTCTGATTATTTTCTCTTAATTCTTCAAAAAGAGCATAAGGAATAACCGCAAATGCAGGCAATCCTTTTTCATTGTTAATAATTTGTACATTAGTAAGTACGTTCATCTCTTTTCTTTACCTCTTCAATAGATACAATATTGATCACACCATCAAAATTAAAAAATACTCTATATCTTCCTACTCGTAAACGGTAAGAATACTGATGATTTTTTAATTTCTTTACATTATTACAAAAAGGCATTTTTTTAAGCTCATCAATATTCTGGCGAATAGTTTTTTGCTCTGGTATTTTCCTTAATTGTTTTAATGCTTTTATTTGATAAATAATCTTATTCATAAGATGAATTATAACCTTAATATAACCAAAATAAAACATTTATTTAGACTAATATATCACAGGACAAAAATTTCTACCTTATCACACCAGACCCAATAAAAAACCTAGCCTCGGCTAGGTTTTTGTTTTTATGAGTAACTAAATATTAGTAAACGATAATTGATGTATCAATCCATAGCTCGCCTGCTGTTGGGTTGATATCTATGGTATAAACATCATAAGTGTGTCCATTTTCCTCAACGCCTGTTTGAGATTTTGTCCAGCCTGTAATACCAGCATTTTCATCTGAACCCAAGTCAATTTTATTTTCAGAGTTACCATTGATAACAAGTTTGTTATCTTCACCAAAACCAATATTACTTGGTGAAAAATGTAAGGTTTGGGCATAATTACCTGTTCCATTAAGATTGAGTTCTTCAACGCCTCTAATTTCTGGATAGGCACTTGCATCAATTCCTCGTACTCCTGTGTGTCCATTTATGGTAACAACATCGTGACCTGCTCCACCATTTATCAGAATAGTATCTCCAATTAAGCTACCAAGGTTGAGTATATCATCACCATCATCTAGGAAAATATTGGCTTTTTGTACCCATTGATCAACTTCAACAATGTCATCTCCAGCTCCCATATCAATAATAGTTTTATCTCCAAATACTCCTATTCCACCACGAACTGATGTTGTATGAATTTCATCATTGCCATCACCAAGTGCAATCCAAGTATTATGAATAGTTGCATAAGCAGCCTGATTACCTGTAACGCTTGTAGTGGTGATAATATCTTCACCTGCAGAGCCGATAATAGAAGAGGTATAAATATTACCTGCACTAATTTCATTTCTACAACCAGTATCACTGGTCAGGCTTGCTCCACCTTTCGCAGCTTCTGTTATTTCTAAATGATTACCTGAACTATCTAACGCATTTCCCATATCAATACGACCGTGTAACGAATTTTCGACAATCATTTTATCGTTACCTTCACCTAAATAGATAACTGTTCCTGTTGCAACTTCATTAGTTACTTCAAGAGTATCATCATCACTACCTAAATCTATCATTGCACTAGGCTGATCTATTCGTCTAATTACAACCTGATCTTTACCTGCACCTGTTTTAATGCGTGTATAAAGGAATATATCTCCCCCAACAAGTATTGAGTCATCACCTCTTCCTGTGTATACAGTGAAGAAACCTGTATATGATTTTAATGCAGTAATATCTTTCTCTACAATAATGATTTTATTTGAACCATCATCTTCAAAATGAGTTTCATAAGAACCATTTCCTCTATTGGCAGGTGGTATATTTGGATCATTTTCAAGATTTACTTTATCGTGATAGCTTGTCCAAGTTCCACCTTGTGGTTTATCATAAGGTGATAAGCTACTTTTTTCAAATTCCCAACCTGCTCCAGTGTTATTGTGATCAACTGTATTAAAGTAATATAACTGTGTTTCATCGTTAGCTAAATTACCTGCACGATCAAGACTTTTAAGTAATAATCTACCATCAATACCTTGAGCATCTTGTGGTTTATAAACATCAGGATCTATATTATCTAAATTTAAGCCATTTAAATCAAAGTTCCAGTTTCCATATTGGTCTGCTTTCACCCAAGATTCCCCTGCGTCTAATTGACCATTCTTATTAGTATCTTGGAAAATAACAGAGTTTGCTTCTGCTCGCCCTTTTAGAATATTAGAACCATCACGAATAGCCGTAATAGCATCATCACCATCAATTGTTAGTGGAACAACTTCGGTATCAAGCGTCATTTTTGCCGATAATTCATTGCTAAGCGAACCTTGAGATGTTTTAGCTTTGTAAGTAAATTCTGTATCATAGGTTTTGCTTTCAGCTCCTGTGATACTATCCGTAAAGGTTGCCTGCGTACCTGTTAAATCAGCACTTGTAAAGGTTTTAACCAAAGTAGATCCACGATAAATCTCTAAAGTTTCACCAGCACTTAATGCACGATCTAAAGTTACAGTGATAGTTGGTGTTGTATCATTAGTTATACCATTAAGTGGTGCTGATGCTCCATTTTGATCAGATACTTTTCCATCAAATGTTTTATGGCTAACCACACCATTTGGCTGAATAACTGTACTTCGTGCATCATCACTAATCGTAATTTCTGTTACTTTTGGCGGCTCTGGCACAACATCAGCAGGAGCATTTGCAGAATTTGATGCAGAATTGCCCGCTTTGTCGGTGTTGGTTGCCGTTACGACACTATTATCTTTCACACTATCTTGTGCAGCCACTTGCATTTTTAGTGAAGGTTGCCGTTTTGTTTGCACCTGTTTCATCAGTATATTTAACAGTGACTACATCGCCTTCATCACCTGCTGGTAGGGTAACGCTTACCGCTCCATCTGTGGTGCTTGACGTAACAGTTGGTGCAACTGGTGCTGTGGTATCAACCGTAAAGCCTGTTGCTGTGCCAGTTGTTTCATTGCCTGCTTTATCGACTGCTTTAATGGTTGGTGTTTTTGCTCCATCAGATAGATCACTATCCCAATCTAGCTCAAATTTACCATTACTACCCACCGTTGCTTTTTTAGTTACG
>PDWI01009058.1_pt1 | contig 11524 bp, 11 predicted proteins | sample 1430891 | NCBI WGS metagenome assembly PDWI01 (sample SAMN01162508, study PRJNA174530) | Oral metagenome, whole genome shotgun sequencing project. | biome: Marine environment; feature: Marine mammal; material: Swab sample of the gingival sulcus; isolation source: swab sample of gingival sulcus...
AGAAGGGCTACAGTCGGAAAAAAGGTTTTTTCTTTTTTTGACTGAAATTTATTTTCTTTATTTTCTTTATTTTTTTTAATATAAGGGAAATAAAGAAAAAAATAGCCCCAAAAAAGAAGATCACCCCCCTGAAGACCTCCTGAAAAAAAAACCTTACTTTACAATTTCAGGGGGGTGATTGAAACTCTTCCCAGTAGTAAAACTTCTAAAACGGGGAGAGTTTCTGAGAGTGAATCCGCATTCTGACATGAATTCAGAATGCGGGTTTACTCTTCTTCTTAAGTATTAAAAAAAAGGTTTATTATAAAATAATGTTTATTTACCGACTGTTTTCCTATTCAATTTTTTATATTCCAACCTTTAAAGAATTTTTTTAAATCCCTTTATACTTTTTTAGCGTCTTAGGTTTTTATATATAAGTATGGGAAAAACTTACTTATTGTGATAAATAGCGTATAAAATTTTTGATTTTATATATTTTTAATTTTCGAAAGGGAAAGCCATGATTTACTTAAAAAACTTATTTCTTATAGTTTTATTTATTACTTTCTTATCTAGCAGTATCTCATTATCTGAAGAAAATAGAATTACCACTTTTAAAGAATCAGATGTTCACTTCTCTCTTACAAAAGATAGCTTAAATTCAGATAAATACGAGCTAGAAGTAAAAAGAGAGTCTAATCCGCTTTCCAATCTAGATGTTTTCTCCTTACTAGACCCTACTAGAATAGTAGTAGATATTCCTGGCTCAAGAACCAATACAGCTAGAAACATAAGAATTGACGATTCAAACATAAAGTCAATTAGAATAGGAATACACCCATCAAAACTAAGAATAGTTATTGATTTAACAAAAGACAAAACCCCTTTTATCTCTGTTAATAAAATAACGGGAAATGTTTATAAAGTTCAATTTTCACCTTCAGAAAATGTTAAAAAAGAAATAAAAGAAAAAAAACCACAAGAAGAAGACTTAAGTATTTTAAAAGAAACCAAAAAAACTAAAAAAGTTATTCAGAAAAGGCAAAAAATAGATTTTATAAGAGAGCCTAAAAATAAATTTTCAATAACTCCAAAAGTTAAGCCTATAACTAAACCTGATGATGTTATAAAAATGAAAGAAGAAGAGAAAGAAAAGGCTAAAAAAGTAGCTTCTAAAACAAAAAAATCTTCTAATATAAAAAGAAAACCTACGTCTCAAGTCTTAGATGGAATAACATTTGAACTTTGCAAACGAACAAAAAAACCCTCTATCGTTTTGCTTATTTCTAATTTAGGTAAATATTCAATCATTAGGACTACGAAAAACATATACGAGCTAACACTAAAAAATGCATCCTTAAAGGATAATAATTTACTATTGCCTCAGTTCCCACCTACTACCTATAAAGAATTACAATTGGTTTCCGCAAGGGAAAAGGGAAAAGATATAATTGTAAGGATATATGTGGGAGATTCTGTAAGTTTAGAAGTAGACAATAAAAAGAATAAACTCTGCATTAATGTTAAAAAATAGGATAAGATTACTTAATTGGTTTTAATTAGTTAATAAAGTTTATTATGAGAAATAAAATATTATTACCCATAATAATAATTACTATGGGTTGTTGGGTTGTTAGTATCTATTTTACAAACTCCATAACTAGTAATTTAATAAAAAAGAACACAACAGAAATAAGTTCTCTTCATAAGGAGAACTTATTTTTAAAAATTGGCACCCTAAATACACAATTTAACATAATACTTGAACAAATAAAAAATAGAGCACTTGGAGAAGCCGCTGTAGCTTCTTCCTATGCTCCTATAATAAAAGCTTTAGAAGATGCAAACAAAGAAGATATAGATGATGAAAATTCTACTACTTTAAAACTTATTAGAAATAAGTTAAAGGAGGATATAAATTTTTCCGCTACCCAAGCTGCAAAATACCTAGAAATAGAAAATTGGCGTTTGCACGTTCATCTTCCAAATTCTAAAAGTTTAGCAAGAATTTGGAGAAAAGGATGGCAAACTAAAAGAAATGGAATAAAAAAAGATATATCAGATGATTTGTCCTCATTTAGAGAAACCGTAAATATAGTAAATAGAGAAAAAAAAGTTATTAAAGGAATTGAAGTTGGAAAAGGAGGTTTTGTAATAAGAGGAGTTGTCCCTGTATACAATAAGCAAAATGAACATATAGGCTCTGTTGAGGCATTTTATCCTTTTAATGAAGTTTTAAAAGGCCTAAAAGTCCCTAATAATATAAACTTTGCTGTTTTAATGCATAAAGATCTACTTAAAATAGCAACTTCTCTAAGTAAAAACCCTAAAGTTGGAAACTCCTTTGTTATAACTGACACGACAAATGAAAACCTGATTAAATCTTTAAATATAGAAAATATTTCACTAAAGTCTTTAACAAAAAAATCTAAGGCAAAAGTAGGTAACTATCAAGTAGTAGGAACCCCAATAAAAGATTTTAAAAATAAAAACATTGGGGTTATGCTATACGTTATTGATTTAACTTCTTATGCAAAAGAAAATTTAAAAATAAAAGAAAATGGAGAAAAAGCTCTATATAATACTGGATTTACTCTAATCCTTATAGCTATAATTTCTTTTATTGTTACCATAATAACAGTGGCTATAATAGTTAGAAAAATAACAAAAAGACTTCAAAAATACGTTAAACACGCTGAAAATATTTCATCTGGAGACTTTTCTAAAACTATTAAAGTTGAATACAATGATGAGATAACAAGACTAGGACATTCTCTTAATACTTTAACTAGTTCTATTAGAGACATAATCTCTCACTTAAAAGAAATAACAGAGCAATTAAATAACGCTTCAAATAATATCTCAGGAGGTATTCTTCTTTTAAATGATATATCAAATATTAATAGTGAAGAAGCAGAAACAAATACAAGATTAATGAATGATATTTCATCTAATATCCACACTTTAGCTGCTGCATCAGAAGAACTTTTAGCAAGTATTAACGACATTTCTCAAAACACAAATGAATCTACCGATGTTGTAGAAATGGCATTTAACACCGCAAAAGACACCCAAAGCTTAATAAAACATCTAGGGGATAAAAGTGAAGAAATAGGCAATGTAATTCAAGTTATAACTTCTATAGCAGAACAGACAAATTTACTTGCTCTAAATGCAACTATTGAAGCGGCTAGAGCTGGGGAAGCTGGTAAAGGATTTAGTGTGGTTGCAAATGAAGTAAAAGAACTCTCCCAACAAACAGCTAAAGCAACAGAGGAGATAACTAAGCAAATAACTTCAATTCAAGAGTATACAAAAAGTAGTGTTAAGGGAGTCGGAGAAATATCAGAAGTAATTTCCAATGTAAAAAATAACTCTGAAGCAATAGCTCAAGCAATAGATGAGCAAAGTGCAACAACAAGTAATATCTCTGAAAATATTCAAGGATTAACAAGCTCTACGGACGAAATTTCTGAAAGCATAACTAAAGTTCAAAAAGCTACAAAAGAAACAAAACAAACCATAAAAACAAACGAAAATCTTGCTATAGAATTAAAAAAGATTACACAGACTATTAAAGAAATAGTATCTAAATTTAAGGTATAAAAAGTTAATTTTTTATTCCTTAAATCTGTTTTTTAGATTTTGCTGAACTCATAGTATAAACATCTTTTAAATTCTGAAGTCGGTTTCTATCCTCCATTCCATATCCCACAAACCATTTATCGCCCTCGTATTTAAAAGCACTCCAATCTGGACTATAAGAAGAATTTTTAACTATTCTATGAATTAAAACAGCAGTTTTAACTTCTTCTGCCCCAAGCTCCGTAAAAACTTGATGTAACTTCTTTAACGTAGCTCCAGTATCTAAAATATCATCTACTATTAAGATAGAACGCCCTGCTGCTTCTATAGACTCTACAGAAACCCTAACTCCCTTCATTTGTAAATTTTCTTTAGAGGAATAACTCCAAGTCCTACAAAAAGCAGGCTCTACTGAAGAAGGAATATTTCTCAATAAATCACTAAAGAAAAACACTGCTCCCCTTAATACACAAACAGCTAAAATTGGCTCACCTTTTCTTTTATTAACCTCAAGAGACCATTTATTTATATCATCCCCTAAAGCCTTTAGGCGATTTTCAATCTGAGATTCTGAATACTGAAGAGTTAAGTGTGAAGGAACTTTAAAAGGCTTATTACTCAATTTTATTACAATCTCCCAAACTTTTAAATAAAATTAACTTAAATTATGATTTATCTGTCCAACAACTAGGCATCATATTTCCAGAAGAAACTCCTAAAGGATACTCCTTAGTAAAACAGGCATCACAAAAACAATTTCGCTTCCTTCCTAAGGCCCTATACATCCCCTCTACACTAATATAAGAAAGAGAATCTGCTCCTATATAATCTCTTATTTGCTCTACTGAATATTTAGCCGCAGTTAGCTCTTCGCTACTTGGAGTATCTATTCCATAATAGCAAGGACTTATTGTTGGAGGAGAACTTATTCTAAAGTGGACTTCTTTTGCTCCCGCATCTTTTAGCATTTTAACTATTTTCTTAGAGGTCGTCCCCCTAACTATGGAATCATCAATGACTGCTATTTTCTTTCCCTCTAATAACTCTTTATTTGCATTTAATTTAATTTTAACCCCAAAATCTCTTATAGACTGCTTAGGTTCAATAAAAGTGCGTCCAACATAATGATTTCTAATTAAACCAAGCTCAAAAGGCTTTTTAATCTCATTAGCAAACCCTATTGAAGCTGGAGTTCCAGAATCTGGAACCGGTATAACTAAATCAACTTCTACAGAAGACTCCCTAGCAAGCTCTCTTCCAAGAGATTTTCTAACATTATACACATTTAAAGAATCTATAGTTGAATCAGGTCTTGCAAAATAAATATACTCAAAAACACAAAATGCCTTACGACTCTCTTCTTTGATTCTATAAGAATTAACTTCTCCCTTGTCCGTTATTTCTAAAATCTCCCCGGGATTAATATCCCTTATAAACTTAGCTCCCATTAAATCAAAAGCACAAGTCTCGGACGCGACCACATAAGAATCCCCCAAACGAGCTAAAGATAAAGGTCTAACTCCTGCGGGATCCCTCGCAGCTATTAATTTATGTCTTGTTAGAACAACTATAGAATATGCACCTTTTGCCTTACTAAATGCATTTTTTAACTTATCGACCAAAGACTCCTCATAAGTAGCCCTAGCGGCTAGATGAAGAACTATTTCAGAATCAGAAGTTGTAGAGAAGATAGAACCACTGGATTCTAACTCAGAACGGATTTTAGATGCGTTAATAAAGTTGCCATTATGAGCGATAGAAAATGAATTAGATAAAAAAGTTGCCATTAGGGGCTGTAGATTTTGGTCGTTTTTCCCCCCAAAAGTAGCATATCTAGTATGCCCGATAGCGGCACTCCCCTTTAAGGACTCTATAGCACTCGGAGTAAAAACATCAGCGACTAATCCCATAGCCTTATGCATATACATACTGCTTGAATCCGTAGAAACAATCCCAGCCCCTTCTTGCCCCCTATGCTGTAAAGAATAAAGACCTAAGTAACAAAGATTAGCAGCCTCAGGATGACCTATAATGCCGACCACCGCACATTCATCATGAAATTTATCTAACATTTAACCTCCTAAATATGACTGTCAATAAACAAGTATTTTGTTCAAGGTAGAAGAACGGAACTGCCGAGAAGCGAAATGTATTTGAAATACTCTAGCATCTCAAAAACCTCCCGTTCTGAAGAATTCCCGCTAAAAGTCGCCTACTAGTAACAGTCCCTAAATGGTTCATTAACTAAACAGAGTTTATACGGAAGTTAAATAAAATTCCACACTATCTTGGAATAAAATCCATTTTTGAATTAATCCCAATTAAAGTCTCAGCAATCAACTCACTAGCCGATACCAAATCTCTTAAATCCACAACTTCTACAGAAGTATGCATATACCTATTAGCAATACTAACTAAACCAGTAGCTACCCCACTACGCGTTATTTGAATAGCATTAGCGTCTGTTCCAGTTGCAGAAGGTTCTGGATAAACTTGTATTTTAATTTTCTTTTTTTCTGAAGCCTTATAAAATAATCTCTCTAAAACTGGATTAATATTAGCTCCCCTTGCAACTGCTGCTCCAGCTCCAAGCTTAATATCTCCTATTTCTTTTGGATTAGCTCCAGGGTTATCAGAAGCATGAGTTACATCAACTGCTATCCCAACTAAGGGGTCTATTGAAAATGAAGAAGTCCTAGCACCTCTAAGCCCTATTTCTTCTTGGACAGTGCTTACAGAAAACAAAGATACATCACTTTTTTTCTTTCTTTTTTTAAGAAGTTCTTTAAAAATCCTCATAGCTTCCATTACAACAAAAACCCCAACCCTATTATCGCAACCTACAGCACTAATTTTATTTTTGCCTAATTCACAAACAGAGTTGATAAAAGTTATAGAATCTCCTATTTTAACTTTCTTTTTAAGCTCTTTTACAGACTCTATTCCGGTATCAATCCAAAGTTTTTTCATATCAACCTTCTTTCCTCTCTCAGCTACAGAAAGTAAATGTATAGGAGTATGCCCTATAACCCCATTTATAATCCCGGAACTTGAATGAATCTGAACCCTACTTCCCAATAAAATACTTGGATCTACTCCCCCAATAGATTTAAAACTAATAAACCCCTTATCATCTATATGGGTTACCATTAATCCAATTTGATCCGAATGACCTGCAAGCATTACTCTAATGCTACCTTTAGGATTAAGATTCGCTATTAAATTTCCATGAACATCAATTTTTAAAGAATCTGCTATAGGTTCCATTCTCTTACAAACGACTTTTTGAAGCCCTTGTTCAAAACCAGAAGGAGATGGAGTGCTTAGTAGCTCATATAAAAAATCTTTAGAATCTTTTTTCATTTTTCACACATTAACTTTACTAAATTACAAGTATTACCAATTTAAATACACCCAGACAAAAGGACTATTAGTTAATCCATTTTGGATTTTTTCTGCTCCAGATAAAAAAGGCCCTCTTCGTCTTAAATCCTTAAAAGCTAGATTTAAATCCCTATCGAATAAATAAATCTCTTCTCTATTTTTCCATTTATTAAGTAATTTCTTTTTTATAACTTCCTTATTTAAAGACTCTTTATAAAAAGAAACCCTTCCCCATTTATTTAACATTTTCGTCTTATAAAATTCAATATAAGAATCACTTACTATAGAAAACAAGACTTGAGGGTTTTTAGGGATAGAGTTACATTTTATATTGGATTTATCCTTAGTTAATTCGCATTGTTTCTTTTTAATATTTTCCATTCTAACCCTTCCGCTTAGAATCTGAGAAGAGGGAGATATTCTGTTATGCTCTCTATTTCCCATTAGCACGATAACAGGATTATCTTCATTTTTCATCCAAGATACATGCCTTAGCTCAACGGCAAATCTTCTTAAAAGCTCTGCCATTAACATATCTTTATTAATATCTTTTTTACTCTTTTTTTTATCTAATTTTTGAAATAAGTCGTAATTTATAAAAATAAAACTTTTATTTTTAGCCCCACTTCCTTTAGTTCTCACCTTTAGAAGAACTGGTTTATAAGCAAAATCTTTTAACTTTAATAAAGATAAAGAATATTCTTTCGGCATTTTTTGTATGCTTAAATTAGCCCCATTTACTAAAAACCCATTTCCCCTATTTTCTTTATAGATTTTACCAGGAACACTTATATAGGGGATTTTTATTTTCCTAAATATTTTCTTTCTTAACTTTTCTAAATGCTGATTTAAAACTTTTTCCCTCATGGCCTTTATTTCCTGAAAGGCTATAATATCGCATTTATGCTTTTTTATTAATTTAGATAATCCCTTTTCAATCCTAATATTTTTAAATTTTCTCTTTGATGGCCTATACCCATTAAGGTTTACAGAACAAAGCCTTAAATCCACTTCGCCTAAAGGATTTTTCTTTTTAAAAAGATGTATATTATTTATTATAACACCTTCTTTTCTAGCTTTTTTAAGTCTTAATTTTCTAGTTACCTTATTTAACTTCTTTACTTCTTCCTCTTGCCCTTTCTCTAAAGATCCTACTCTAATATGAGGCGTAAAATCCCATACTTTAATATCTCTATTTATCCTTTTCTTTTTTAAGGGTTTCCCTTTTTCTTTATTCTCTTCGGGTAAAACCCATTCTTCAAGAGCTTTTACCCTCTTTGTAGAATCTTCTGAATAAGAATAAGGGATAAAGATGACAAATATAATGATTAAACAATGTATAAATATGAAGAGACAACTTTTTAAATCAAAAAATATCACTTTTATCTAAATTCTATAAACTTCAAGTTCTCAAAATCTAGCTCTATTTCTCTTTCCAAGTCTAAAATTCGTCTTTTTGTATCCTCTATATCTTGTTCTCTTTTAACGCTTAACCTTTTATCTAAAAGCAATCTATAAATCTCTAAATTTTCCTTAATCTTGTTTAAATTTGATAAATCTACCTTTTTAGAAAAAGAACTGATAACCTTACTCCAATCTCTTAATCTCTTCTCTCTTATGGTATGTTTAAAAATCTGTTCTTTGTTAATCATGTAAAAATCAAAAACCTCAATAAAACATATTTTTTTAGTGCTTATTAAAACTCGTTTTTAATAAGTATATATTCTCAAAACCCGAATTATCAATTAATTTATTAAATTTTATTTAATTTTATTCAAATTTTTTAAATAATACCCTTTAATACTATTGACAATTAACCAACTTACTAAGAATATATGCGGCACGGTTAGGATTTATGAGGGGCGTTAGCTCAGGTGGTAGAGCAGCTGCCTTTTAAGCAGCGGGTCACTGGTTCGAGTCCAGTACGCCTCATATCTTTTCTTAAGCGTCCTTATCTCTCAAATAGTATTTATTTAATCATGAGAATTATCTCCGGAAGACTAAAAGGAAGAAAACTTCCCATACAAAAAGGAGAAGACATAAGACCTACTAAAGATAGCGTCAAAGAATCTTTGTTTTCCTCGATTGAGAATAATTTATCCCTTAAGCAATGTAATGTATTAGACCTTTACGCTGGAAGTGGCTCTCTTGGTCTTGAAGCCTTAAGCAGAGGAGCAAAAAAAGTCTACTTTGTTGAGTCAAATAAAATTAGAGCTAAATTATTAAACTCTTTTTTAAAAGAAATTAAAGAAGAATCTAACACAAAAGTTTACGAATTAAGCGTAGAGAAATTTTTAAAAAAAGAACACCTTCTCTTAAAAAATTCAATAGACTTAGTGCTAATAGATCCTCCCTATCCGACTCACCCGGGAAATAAAATTTTTGATTACCTGTATAATTCAAAATATCTAAAAGACCTATGCAAAGTGGTAATAGAATGCCCATCAAATTTAGAGATGAAAGAAAGAAAAGAATGCTCCTTTTCAGAATTTAATTTAGAAAAGAAGAGAGTTTATGGGAAAACTTCTCTTTTCTTTTATATTTATAGGAGATATCAAGAAAAAGATGAAAGATAAAAATGCAGTTTTTAGCGGAACCTTTGACCCCATAACTAATGGCCATATGGATATTATTAAACGAGGTTCTAAACTATTTAGGACTTTAATTATTGCTATCCCCACAGAATCAGAAAAGAAAACTCTTTTTGATTTTAATTTAAGAGTAAAAATGGTTAAAAGTGCGATAGAAGAACACAACCTATTAAATGTCAAAGTAGAAGGGTTTAAAGGACTAATAGTTGATTATTTAAAAGAAAGAAAAATTAACATCATTCTTAGAGGCCTAAGGTCTACTATTGACTACGAATATGAAAAGCAAATGAGTCTTTTAAATAAAGACTTAAGCAAAAACAAAATAGAGACAATTTTTTTAATTTCTTCTCCAAATACAGCTCATATAAGCTCAAAACGAATAAAAGAAATAGCAAAGCACTCTGACCCAAATCCTTCCTTAACCCCAACTTTAAGCACTGAGATGTTAAAAAAAAGCTAAAATAACCTTTCTAATTAATTAATTCTTTTATTTCTTTTCCTAAGTCTAAACTTGACTTATGAACTCTTACTATAAAATATCCATTTTTTATTTCATATATCCGTTTTATCATTTCCTTAGAATCTGGCACTCTGTAGTTAAAATCCTTATTCTCAGAATAATTCGGAGTAGATAAAATACATTCATGCCCTAGAAGCCCTTTAATATTTCCACCGGTAACATTTGTAAATTCTTTAATAATGCTTTTTAGATCTTCTTTTTCTGGATCTTTTTGAAATATATTTTTAGCCATTTCAACTATAAGATCTCTTTCTATTTCTATAGAAGCAGAACCATCCCATCCGCCTAAGATATGAACACAAGAAACAGAAGTATCGCAATCTTTCTTATCCTCTGGAATAATATCAATAGCTACAGGACTTTCTCCTAAATGCTCATTCCAAATAGTGTCAATTACAGCATCTATTTTTTGAATAACGTTTTCTATATTTTCCATTTCTCTAACTTTTAATTAGTCCAAAATAATAGTTAATCTGAATTTACATAAAAAGAACTTTTCCCATAAGTAATTCTTTTAAAAGAAGAATCCAAATTAAGAGTAGTTTCCGTAGAACCTAAGACTAAAAACCCATCTTTTTTTAAGATTTTTTTTATTTGAGAAAGTATATTTTTTTTTGTCTCAGTACTAAAATAAATAAGAACATTTCTAATAAAGACTATATCCATCTGACCTATAAGCGGAAAAGGCTTTGCCAAATTGATATTTCTAAATTTTAACATTTTTTTTAAACTATCATCTATATACCAATAGTTCTCTTTTTGTTTAAAATACTTAATCATTAAAGAAACTGGAAGCCCTCTATTAACCTCTATCTGAGTAAACTTTCCTTCCTTACACCTATTAATCATTTCATTTGAAATATCAGAACATAAAATTTCAATATTCCAGCTATTCAGTTGAGGGAAATTTTCTTTTAACATCATTGCAATCGAATAAGGTTCTTGTCCACTAGAACAAGCAGCACACCAAATCTTAAGAGAACGAAGAGACTTCCTACTCTCTATTAACCCAGGTAACACTTCCTTTTTTAAAGAGTTAAAAGGATGAATATCCCTAAAAAAAGAAGTCTCATTAGTCGTCATAGCCTCTATGACATTTTCTCTTAATCTGATATTTCCTTTCTTTAGCTCAGTTACAATATCCGAAATAGAAGAAAACTCTTTTTCCTTCACAATAGGCTGAAGACGAGAGTCCACTAAATAACGCTTCCCTTCATCTAAAACCAAAGCGGAATGCTCACAGACTAAATCTCTTATATAGTTAAAATCAGAGCTAGATAAACTCATTTAAATAATGCCTTCTATTGTTTCCTAATTTGCATATATTCAGCACGCAAAGTTATTTCATTTGCTATATCATCAAGACTTAACATCTTATCCTCTAATTTTGCCTTACACACATACCCGGGCATTCCCCAGACAACACTACTTGCTTCATCCTGAATAATTATCTGACCCCCAA
>PDWI01010930.1_pt1 | contig 11524 bp, 10 predicted proteins | sample 1430891 | NCBI WGS metagenome assembly PDWI01 (sample SAMN01162508, study PRJNA174530) | Oral metagenome, whole genome shotgun sequencing project. | biome: Marine environment; feature: Marine mammal; material: Swab sample of the gingival sulcus; isolation source: swab sample of gingival sulcus...
TCATACCTCCTCCGCGAAATGCTTTATCGTCAGCCGGATCGCATTTGGTGCGGCCTGTCCGAGGCCGCAGATGCTTGCGTCGACCATGGTTTGGCTGAGTTCTTCGAGCAGTTCCCGATCCCAGTGTTCTGCCTCCATCAGCTTGACCGCCTTTTCACAGCCCGCCCGGCAGGGGGTGCATTGGCCACAGCTTTCGTCTTCGAAGAATTTCAGCATGTTGAGCGCCGCGCCGCGGGCGCTGTCCTGATCCGACAGGACCACAACCGCCGCCGACCCGATAAAGCTGCCATGGGGTTGCAGCATGTCGAAATCCAGCGGGATGTCATTCATCGACGCGGGCAACAGCCCCGAGGACGGGCCGCCGGGTTGATAGGCCTTGAACACGTGCCCGTCCTGCATGCCGCCAGCGGCCTCGATCACATCCATGATGGTGGATCCGGCAGGCAAAAGATGCACACCGGGTTCCTTCACCCGCCCCGAAACGGAATAGTTGCGCAGCCCCCTGCGCCCGTTCTTTTCCACCGAGTTCAGCACTTCGGGACCAAAGCGCGCAATCCGCGCAACCCAGTAAAGCGACTCCACATTATGCACGAGCGTCGGCTGGCCGAACACCCCCACCTGTGCCACAAAGGGCGGACGATGGCGCGGCTCGCCCCGCTTGCCTTCGATGCTCTCAATCATCGCGCTTTCTTCGCCACAGATATAGGCCCCGGCCCCGCGACGCAGGTCGATATAGCCGGCCTCGACGATCCCCTCGGCCTCAAGCATGGCTACCTCGCGGCGCAGGATTTCGCGCACGGCGGGGTTTTCATCGCGGATATAGACAAAACAGGTCACCGCCTCGACCGCCCAGGCGGCGATCAACATGCCCTCAAGGAACATATGCGGTTCGCGTTCCAGATGGTGCCGGTCCTTGAACGTGCCCGGCTCGCCCTCGTCGCCGTTGATGGCCAGATAGCGCGGGCCGGGATTGGCGCGCACAAACCCCCACTTGCTGCCTGACGGGAACCCGGCCCCGCCAAGACCGCGCAGGCCCGCTTCGTTGATCCGGGCCTGCACCGCTTCCCAATCGCCAGAGTCGCGCAGCTCACGCAGGGTGCGATAACCGCCATCGGCCTTGTATTCGGCAAACTCCTGATACTCGGGGATCACGGCATGGGTGTCTCCGGCATGGATCGCCGCCTGAACCTTTTCAAACGTGGCGTGGTCAATGTGATTATGGCCAAGCTCAAGCGTGGGCGCGGTGTCGCAGCGCCCCATGCAGGGCGCGCGCAACACGCGGACCTCGGAAGGGTCCAGCCCCTGTTCGAGCGCCTGTTTCAACTGCTCCGACCCGGCCAGTTCACAGGACAGGGAATCACAGACCCGAATGGTCAAAGCAGGCGGCGGGGTTTCGCCCTCTTTCACCACATCAAAATGAGCATAGAAGGTGGCGACCTCGTAAATCTCGGCCTGCCCGATGCGCAGCTCTTCGGCCAGAGCGCGGATATGCGCGGCGGAAAGATGGCCATAGGCATCCTGAACAAGGTGCAGGAACTCAATCAACAAATCGCGCCGCCGGGGGCGATCCCCCAAAAGCGCCCGCACATCGTCCCATGCCTGATCCTCAAGCTGTCGCCCCTTGGGCGTGTGTTGTCGTGGTCGCCTTGTCGTGCCGTCCTGTCGTTCCGATCACCCCGGTTTCCCGGACCCTAGCGGATTTCGAACAGGTCGCGTGAGACCAAAAGCGACAGGTTCCGCGCCGGATGCGTTCCTGGCCGCTTCAATTCGTCCCAAAACTCCCCTTATCGCGCCGCTGTTTTTCGCTAAGGTAGCGTCAGGATCAAGCAGACCCCAACCAAAACGGAGCTTTCCATGATCGGCTTTGCCCTCGCCACCCTTGGAAACGTGGTGTTGTTGTTTCTGGCGCTCTGGGCCGGGGGCGTCTGGATCTGGATCGCGCTGGCCTATATCACCGCGTTCACGGCGTTGCTGGACCGTTTTGTGCCGCGCCTGTTTCCCGACATGTCCGAAGGCGAGGAGTTTCCCAGCGGCGCGGTATTGTCCATGGTTTTGGGTGTGGCGCATCTGTTGCTGTTGGGCTGCGGTGTGTATGTGCTGTCGGGCGACGGGCCTGGGGTTCTGCCCTGGCTGGGGCTGGCCGTGGCGCTGGCGCTGTTCTTTGGACAGGTCAGCCATCCCAACGCGCATGAGTTGATCCACCGGCGCGAAAAAGGGGCGCGGATCTTGGGCCGCGTGATTTATTCCAGCCTGTTGTTCGGCCATCACGCCAGCGCGCATGTCTTGGTGCATCACGTCCATGTGTGCAGCGATCAGGACCCCAATTCCGCCCGCCGCGGGGTTGGGTTTTACCGTTTCTTTGCAAAAGCCTGGGCCGGGTCTTTTCGCGCCGGACTGCGGGCGGAAAACGCGTTACGCGCGCGGGCTTCGCGGGTGCGGAGCGTGGGGTCTCATCCCTATTTGTGGTATGTGGGAATTGCGGTGGGGCTGATCTGTGGCAGCTATGCCCTCTTTGGGCTGCGCGGGCTGGGCACGCTTTTGTTCATCGCGTTCTACGCACAGGTGCAAATCCTGTTGGCGGATTATGTCCAGCATTACGGCCTGCGCCGTCGCCTGCGGGAAAATGGCAAACCCGAACCGGTGGGGCCGGGGCATTCGTGGAATGCGCCCCATTGGTTCAGTTCGGCCCTGATGGTGAATGCGCCACGCCATTCCGACCACCATCTGAACCCTTTACGCCCTTATCCGGGCCTGCGGCTGAACCCCGAAACCATGCCAGTCCTGCCGCATTCCCTTCCTGTCATGGCCGCAATCGCGCTGTGGCCTCCGCTGTGGCGCAGGGTCATGGCGCGCTGCCTGAAGGGATTGCCAGTTCCCGGGGACGCGCGCTAGGCTCAACACCATGATACAATCCTTGCACATCTTCACACGGGCCATTTTCATACGGGCCTTTGCCCTCGTCCTGATATCTTTCCCGGCCCAGGCCGCCGAACGCCTTGGAGCCGAGGAGTTTGACACCCTGACCCGCAGCAAAACCTTCTATTTCGGTCGTGCGGGCAAACTGTATGGGGGTGAGCAATATCTTGAGGGGCGCGAGGTGCTCTGGTCCTTTCTGGACGGCAATTGCAAACGCGGGCGTTGGTATGAAGAAGGCGGGATGATCTGTTTCGTCTATGAAGATCGCCCCGAGCCGCAATGCTGGAGCTTTGAGGCGCGGGCCGGCGGGCTTGTGGCCCGTTACGAAAACAACCCGGAAGCCAGTGAACTCTACGAGGTCGAACAGAATCCCAAGCCGCTTTACTGTAAAGGACCTGCCGTGGGGGGCTGAGGGGGGCTGAATTCCTGACCTGATTCCCCGGCCCGATTCCCTAGCCTGTAGGTTAACCCGCGCCCCTGCGGGGCACCGCGTGCCGCGGGCGGGGGGTGGTTGCCGCTCTGGGCGCGCTGCGCCCAGAGCGGCAACCACCGGGTCAGGCCCTCACCTGTGGGGTTCCCTTCCGCACGGCATGAAGCAGCATGAAGACCGGATCAGAACAGGCTGCCCTGTTCCGGCGGTGCCTTCTTTGCCTTGGCCGCTGCGGCGGGTTTTGCCTTGGATTTCGGGGCGGGTTTTACCCTTTCGACGGGCGCTCCGCCCGGATTGAAACGCCCATCGGCAAATTCGATCTCCAACGCCTGCGCGGTTTCGGCAGACGCAACCGTGGTGATGACCTGATCGCCGCTGCGGACCACGGCATATCCACGCGCCAGCGTCGCCTTGTAGCCCAGGGTTTCGCGCAACCGGTCCAACCCTTCCAGCCGGGCGCGCCAATCCGTGGTCTGTCGCGCGGCGGCATCCGCGAAACGGCGCGCAAGCATTTGCTGCGCCTCGCGTTTTTGCTTTGTCTCGCGGGTCAGCGCGTTGAGGTTCAGCCGCGCCGCCACCGCGTTCAGCCTGCGCCGGTCGCCTTCGACCAGCCGGTTCAGCAGCGAAGGCCGCAACGGCCCGCTCACTTCCTGAAGCCCCAGCCGACGTCTCTGAACCCCCGAGGTCAGGGCCGCTGGCAACCGTTCTGCCGCGCGATCCAACCGCTGTTTCGGCCCGTCAAGCAGGCTGTCCTTGCGCGGCAGGGCCCGCGCCACATCCGCCACCCTTTGTTTGCGCCGCGCCACCCCTTGGGTCAGCGCGCCGGTCAGCCGCCCGCCCTGCCCCTCCAGCCAGGCGAGAAGCTCCAACCGCACCGGCACCGCCAACTCTGCCGCCGCCGTGGGCGTTGGCGCGCGTTTATCGGACACATAGTCAATCAATGTGGTGTCGGTTTCGTGCCCAACGGCGGAAATCAACGGAATTCGGGACTCTGCCGCCGCCCGCGCGACGATTTCTTCGTTGAACCCCCACAGGTCCTCAATCGAGCCCCCTCCCCGTGCCACAATCAACAGGTCGGGCCGCGGCATCGCCCCGCCCGGGGTCATTGCATTGAACCCGCGAATGGCCGCCGCCACCTCGGGCGCACATTTTTCACCCTGCACCGCCACGGGCCAGATCAGGACCTTGCGCGGGAACCGATCCCGCAACCGGTGCAGGATATCGCGGATCACCGCCCCGCTCGGCGAGGTCACAACCCCGATGATCTCCGGCAGATAGGGCAAGGGCCGCTTGCGTTCCGGCGCAAACAGCCCTTCTGCCGACAACATCGCCTTGCGTTTTTCCAGCATCGCCATCAAGGCCCCGGCCCCGGCAGGTTTCAGGTCCTCGATCACGATCTGATAGCGCGACTGGCCACCAAAAGTGGTCAGCCGCCCCGTCGCGACAACTTCCATCCCCTCTTCAGGCTGGACCGGCAGGCGAGTGGCCACGCCTTTCCAGATCACCCCGTTCAGAACGGATTTATCATCCTTGAGATCCATGTAGACATGACCGGACCGCGGGCGGCTGACCCGCCCCACTTCGCCCCGGATGCGCACATGAGAAAACTCACCTTCAATCACCCTTTTGATCGCCCCCGAAATCTCGGACACGGTGAATTCGGGTTCGTTCATGCCCGGCAGCGGGCTATCAATCAGATCGGACATGGCTTTGGCCTACCCTGTCTTGAGCAACGCGGCAAGCACCCATAGGCCGTCGCCGTCCGTCCCGCCCCACCCGTCCCGAATGTCCCGCCCACCCCAAATACCGCTATGCGTTGTCGCATTGAGCTTTTGGGCCGCAATGCGTAGAACGCGCCCAAGCAAGGGCCAAGCAGGAGAGCGCGTCATGAATATCCTTATCCTCGGTAGCGGCGGGCGCGAACATGCGCTGGCCTGGGCGGTGAAGCAGAACCCGAAATGCGACCGGCTGATCGTTGCGCCGGGCAATGCGGGGATCGCGGCAATTGCCGAATGCGCCACGCTGGACATCATGGATGGCGGCGCGGTCTGTACCTTTGCCGAAGAAAACGCCGTGGACTTCGTGATCGTCGGTCCAGAAGCGCCGCTGGCCGAAGGCGTGGCGGATCGCCTGCGCGAAGCGGGCGTGTCGGTGTTTGGCCCGTCTCGGGCGGCGGCCCGGCTGGAAGCCTCCAAAAGCTTCACCAAGGAAATCTGTGACGCGGCGGGAGCCCCCACGGCCGCCTATGGCCACTTTACCGATCTCGCCAGCGCCCGCGCCTATGTGGAACAACAGGGTGCGCCGATCGTGATCAAGGCCGACGGGCTGGCCGCGGGCAAAGGCGTGATCGTGGCCATGGATCTGCCCACCGCGCTTGAGGCGCTGGACGACATGTTCGGCGGGGCCTTTGGCGGGGCCGGGGCCGAGGTGGTCGTGGAAGAATTCATGGAGGGCGAAGAGGCGTCTTTCTTTGTGCTTTGTGACGGGGAAACCGCCCTGCCCGTGGGCACGGCCCAGGATCATAAACGCGTGGGCGAAGGCGACACCGGTCCCAACACGGGCGGCATGGGGGCCTATTCCCCCGCCCCGGTGATGAGCGATGCGGTAATTGCCAGGACCATGGATGAAATCGTGCGCCCGACGCTGGCCGAAATGGCACGGCGCGGCACCCCCTACCAGGGCGTGCTGTTCGTCGGGTTGATGATCAGGGATGGCCAGCCCCGGCTGGTGGAATACAACGTGCGCTTTGGTGACCCGGAATGCCAATGCCTGATGATGCGGCTGGGGGCACAGGCCTTTGACCTGATCCAGGCCACAGCCCAGGGGCGGCTGGGCGATGTCACCGTCAACTGGGCCGATGACCATGCCATGACCGTGGTGATGGCGGCCAGGGGCTATCCCGGTACCTATGACAAAGGCAGCGTGATCAAGGGGCTTGAGAATTGCCCCGAGGATTCCATGAACATGGTATTTCACGCCGGCACGGCGGATCTGGATGGCCAGATCGTGGCCACCGGTGGCCGGGTATTGAACGTCACGGCGCGCGGGGCAACACTTGCAGACGCCGCCGAACGGGCTTACGCCATGGTGGATCGGATCGATTGGCCCGAAGGGTTCTGTCGTCGCGACATTGGCTGGCGGGCGCTTTGACCCGTGAATGGTGCTTTTGGGAGAGGGCAAAAAGACATGAGCGAATTCAATACACTGGACGTGAAAAAGGATGATGACGGCGTTTGGACCGTGACGCTGAACCGGCCAGAAAAACGCAACGCGCTGAACGAAGAAACGATCGAGGAGTTGATCGAACTCTTCTCCAAAGCCCCGCGTCAGGACGCGCGGGCCATCGTGCTGACCGGGGCGGGGGATCACTTCTGTGCGGGGCTCGACCTCGTGGAGCACCACGACGAAGATCGCAGCCCGGCCGACTTCATGCATGTCTGCCTGCGCTGGCACGAGGCCTTCAACAAAATGGAATATGGCGGCGTGCCGATCATCGCCGCCCTCAGGGGCGCGGTTGTCGGCGGCGGGCTGGAACTGGCCAGCGCGGCCCATGTGCGCGTGATCGACCCCGGCACCTATTTCGCCCTGCCCGAAGGTCAGCGCGGCATTTTCACCGGCGGCGGTGCCACGATCCGTGTCTCGGACATGATCGGCAAATACCGGATGATCGACATGGTTCTGACCGGTCGGGTCTATCAGGGGCAAGAGGCCGTCGACCTGGGTCTTGCGCAATATATCACCGACGAAGGCGACAGCTTTGACAAGGCGATGGAACTGGCCCGCAAAGTGGCCCAGAACCTGCCGCTGACCAATTTCGCCATCTGCTCGGCGGTCAGCCACATGAACAACATGTCCAACATGGATGCGGCCTATGCCGAGGCTTTCGTGGGCGGCATCGTCAACACCCAACCCGCGGCACGCGAACGGCTGGCGGCCTTCGCCAACAAAACCGCCGCAAGGGTGCGCCCGAACACCCCGAACACATAGGCCCCTCGCAGGTAAATGAACCGGGCAGTCCGGGGCAGTCCGGTTTTTTGATGCGCGCACCAAACAATGCGTGTGGTGCTTCTTCTTCCCGTGTTTCAGCCCCCCGCACGCGGGGCGAACTTGTTGAAACGAGCGTATGGAATGGAGCGCGGTGATCGGACATATGATGTTTGCGCCGCGTTTTCCCAACAAATCTATTGCCTGAACGGTTGGCCTCGCCCCATCGGATGGGTGCTGGTATTTGCAGGAGCGCTCATTCTGCGTGGCCTCGCTTGCACGCGAACGGCAATACGCCCGGCAAAAGCCCCACCATGCGACCACCCACCGTTTTGACAAATCGCTCCCCATACGCCAGAACGCGGTGCAGCAAACAGACCAACAATACAATAAGAGACCGGACCATGCCTGTAACCACCCAAGACCTCGCCAGCGCCCGTGCTCAATGGGGCGAGGGGCTGATCGCGATTTCCAGAGCCTTTGAAACCGGTGGCATCGACGCCGCCCGCGTCGCCGCGACCACGGTGCTGGACGCCGCCTATGGCTATGACCTCGGCCCGGTCCTGTTCAAACCCACCCTGACCAGCGGGGAACAGACCTTCCGCCCGACCAAAGCCGGGGCGCTGGCCTATTTCGTGGGGCATGACGCCGACTATCCTCTGGATATCGGGTTCGGCATCAGAGGCTGGCGTACCATGGAAAGCGTGACAGCGGCTGAATTCATCGAAGGTGATATCGGCATGTGGATGGGCTGGGTCATCCTGACCGAAAAAGACGGCAACGTGACCAAGGTTGACAAAAGTTTTGGCTACAAGAAGGGCGTGGATGGCGGTTTGCGCATTGTCCACCACCATTCCTCCCTGCCCTATCAACCCTGATCCTCTGCGCCAGGCCTGCGCCAGGGTTGGGATCGGGGTCAGGGGTCGGAACCCGGCGCATTGTCCTGTCCCCGCGCGCCCTGCCTGCTTCCCCACCCTGACCTCACCCTCCCCTCTGACCTAAGGTCACAGTTGGATCGAATCACCCTTGCCCGTTTAATGGCGGACAACACGAGGGAGGGTTCATTATGCGCATCATCAAACGGCTGGTTCAGCTTGTCGTGGCTCTGGCAGTTCTCGGCGTGGCCGGGTTCCTTATCTTTGGCCCGGCCATTATCGAAAAGGGCCGCAACCAGGTTGCGACCCATGACCCCTACCCGGTGTCTGACAAGGCTCAAGCGTTGCATGACCGGCTGATTGTCGGCGACTGGCATGCCGATACCATGCTGTGGAAACGCGACGCTCTGGAACGCGGTACGCGCGGACAGGTGGACCTGCCCCGGCTGATCGACGGCGGCGTGGCGGTTCAGGTGTTCACCGCCGTGACGAAAAGCCCGGCGGGCCAGAATTACGAGGGCAACTCGTCGGACGCCTTTGACAACATCACCCTTCTCGCGATTGCTCAACTCTGGCCCCTGCGCACCTGGCAATCCATCTTTGAACGCGCCATGTACCAGGCGGAAAAACTGCACGGCGTTGCCGCCCGTTCACAGGGGCGGTTGAAAGTCATCCGCACCCGCGCGGATCTTGAGGCCGTGCTTGCCGCGCGGGCCGCGGGCGAAAAGGTCGTCGGCGGCATCTTGGGTGTGGAAGGGCTGCACCCGCTTCAGGGCGACATAAACAACCTGCCCCAGCTGTTTGACGCCGGGCACCGGGTTTATGGGCTGCATCACTTCTTTGACAACGAATTGGGAGGGAGCCTGCACGGCTTCTCCAACAAGGGTCTGACCCCCTTTGGTCGCGAGGTGGTGGCCCGGCTGGCCGAGATGCCCGTGGTCATCGACGTGGCGCATTCAAGCCCCAAGGTGGCCCGCGAAGTACTTGATATGGTGGAAGTGCCGATCATCGTGTCGCACACCGGGCTGCATTCCCATTGCAAGGTCAAACGCAACTATCCCGATGACCTGATGCGCGCCATCGCCGCCACCGGCGGCGTGATCGGCATGGGATACTGGGCCGACGTGGTCTGTGGCGATATCAGCCCGGATGGGATCGCCAAGATGATCGTTGCTGCGATTGCGGCCATTGGCGAAGATCACATTTCGCTTGGCTCCGACTTTGACGGCTCGGTGGGCACGGCTTTTGACACGTCCGAACTGCCGGCCCTGACACACGCCCTTCTGGAACACGGACTCAGCGAAACCCAGATCGAAAAGGTTATGGGGGGCAACATGATGCGTGTCTTGCGCGCGCGTCTGGAATAACCGCAAGGCCCAACGGGTCCGTTCAGTCGCCGCTTCAGGCGCGAACAGGTTGGCGGTGATCCGCGTCACCGCCATCTTGGTCATCTCAGTCGATGTCCGACCACGGCCAGGGCTTCACATCGCTCGCCCCGGTCATGTAGCGCACCGCCTTGGCCATCCACACCCCCAGATCGGTGCCGAACTCCGCAAGGTTTTCATTCGATTCGCCCTTGTTCAGCGCCATGATGGCCAATTGAACCAACATGATCACCCACAGGATCGTCTGGGACACGCTGAACATCAGCCACAACAGCACAAGGTAAACGATACGGATCATCAGACCGTCCCCCTGTTCCGGCTCAAACTGCTCACCGTGAAGACGGCCCTCGACCTTGTCCTCGTCGTTCATTCCTGTCTCCCATAAAACAAACCCGGCACCAGTGTGACGCCGGGCCGGATTCATTTCAAGATGGGTCCGGTCAAGACCAATACGGTCAAGGCGGATCGCGTCAGGATGGTTCGGGACATCTGGCCGAAGCCAGCATGCCCTTGTCCGCCGCCAGTTCACGCATCCGTTTCTGTAGCTTCTCGAACGCGCGCACCTCGATCTGGCGGATACGCTCGCGGCTGACGTCATACTGACCGCTCAGTTGTTCCAGCGTGATCGTGGTTTCGCTCAGCCGGCGTTGGGTCAGAATGTCTTTCTCGCGGTCATTCAACACCTCCATCGCCTTGGCCAACAGCTCGCGCCGCGCCTCCAACTCGTTCCTGGCCTCGTAATCACCGGCCTGATCGGCATCTTCATCCTCAAGCCAGTCCTGCCATTGCATCGTGCCTTCGCCTTCGGAGCCGACCGTAGCATTCAGAGACGCATCCCCCCCGGACAACCGGCGGTTCATGCTGATCACCTCATCCTCGGTCACGCCAAGGTCATTGGCGATGCGGGCCACGTTTTCGGGGCGCATGTCGCCCTCTTCCAACGCGCCGATCCGGGCCTTGGCCTTGCGCAGGTTAAAGAACAGCTTCTTCTGGGCGGAGGTGGTGCCCAGTTTCACCATGGACCACGAACGCAGCACATATTCCTGAATACTGGCGCGAATCCACCACATGGCATAGGTTGCCAAACGGAACCCTTTTTCCGGGTCAAACCGCTTCACGGCCTGCATCAGGCCCACATTCGCCTCGGAAATCACCTCGGCCTGGGGCAACCCATAGCCGCGGTATCCCATGGCGATTTTGGCCGCCAGCCGCAGGTGCGATGTCACCATCCTGTGCGCGGCCTCGGTGTCTTCCTTTTCAACCCAGGCCTTGGCCAGCATATATTCCTCTTCCGGTTCCAAAAGCGGGAATTTGCGGATTTCCTGCATATAGCGGTTCAATCCGCCTTCCGGTGTCGGTGCCGGGAGATTTGCGTAGTTACTCATGTCTCTTGTCCCTCCTCTGTCAGGACCGATCTTACAGACCCAATGTTTACGGGCTTAACATTGAGATAGGTTGGCGCTAACGGCCTTTCAAGGGCCTTGGCATGAAAACTTTCAAACGTTTCCCGCAAACCCAAAGAATTACGGGTTACGATTTAACGCAAGGTGAACCCTGACCCGTCGGATTAAAAGGCGTGTTTCTGCGCTTTCACGCACAATTCATGTGCGGCGATCCCCCCATGACCGCGCAATCAGGGGCGCGTTCAACTCCCCTTTCTGCCCCCTTTCATCCCTCTGCGGGGAAAAAATCTGCCGGGGTTTTCATGGCTTTCAATGCGCGCATCCTGTCCAGCCACCCCTGTAGGGCGGGGGTGGGGTCCACCCCGGCTTCGGCAATCCACTGGGTATATCCCCAGACCGCACAATCCCCGATCCCCGGGGCCTCGCCATGAAGAAACGGGGCCTGCGACAGCAGCGTTTCAAAGTTCCGACAATCCACCGCGTAACGGCTCCGCAGCCATTCAAGCACACCTTCGGGGAAACCTTCGCCCC
>PDWI01011220.1_pt1 | contig 11521 bp, 12 predicted proteins | sample 1430891 | NCBI WGS metagenome assembly PDWI01 (sample SAMN01162508, study PRJNA174530) | Oral metagenome, whole genome shotgun sequencing project. | biome: Marine environment; feature: Marine mammal; material: Swab sample of the gingival sulcus; isolation source: swab sample of gingival sulcus...
TATAACCTCAGTTACACAAAGTCCAGCTAGTTGCTCATCATTTAAACTGCAAAGAGCCTCAGGTATAAGCTCTTTTAAGATACTAGCCGTCCTTTGACGCTTTATCTGTGCGTCATTCATAGGCTAACTTGCTCCTCAACTTCTTTATAGCTTTCTATATAATCTCCAACTTTTATGTCGTCAAAATTCTCGATGCCGATACCGCATTCATAGCCCTTAGCTACTTCTTTTACATCGTCTTTAAAGCGTTTCAAAGATGAAATCTCGCTCTCATAAACTATAACTCCATCACGGATAAGTCTAACTTTTGCACCTCTGTTTATACTACCATCACTTACGATACAACCTGCGATCGCTCCTGCTTTTGGCACTACAAATACTTCTCTTACTTTAGCTTGTCCTAAGCTTTCTTCTCTTATAACAGGTGCCATCATTCCACTTAGCAATGCTTTTACATCATCAAGCAAATCATAGATGATATTGTAAGTTTTTATCTCAATGCCGAGATTTTTCGCTTTTTCTTTAACACTTCCAGTTGGGCGAACATGAAAACCTAAAATCACACAGTTTTCACTAGCACTAGCTAATGTTATATCGCTTTCAGTGATGCCACCAATGCCAGAGCTTATAACATTGACCTTTGTTTCTTCATTTTTAAGCTTATCTAAACTAGCTTTTATGGCCTCTAAACTTCCGCCAACATCAGCTTTTAGTATAACAGGAAGAGATTTTATCTCGCCCTCTGCTATCTTAGCACTAAGCTCATCCAATGTTACTTTGGTTGAACGAGATAGCTCTCTTTGGCGTAAATAATCATACTTTTTCTTAGCATATTCTCTTGCTTCTTTATCAGTTGCCACTTTAACTACAGTTTCTCCTGCATCTGGCACTTCGCTTAGTCCAACTATAACTCCAGGCTCACCTGGTTTTATACATGTAAGATTGGCTCCTTTGTCGTCAAGCAAAGCTCTTACTTTTCCATAAGCCACACCTGCGACTATAGTATCTCCAACATTTAAAGTTCCATTCTCAACCACAACAGTTGCAACCGAGCCACGACCTTTTTCAAGAGAACTTTCGATAACAGTTGCTTTAGCATCACGAGTTGGGTCAGCTTGAAGCTCTAAAATATCAGCTTGAAGTAAGATAATTTCTAGTAAATCCTCTATACCATCGCCACTTTTTGCACTTACTGACACAAACTCATATTCTCCACCCCAATCAGTTGGTAACACTTCAATCTCTGAGAGTTGAGTTTTAACCATATCAGGATTTGCAGCTGGTTTATCCATCTTATTGACTGCTATTATCATAGGAACACCCGCTGCTTTTGCGTGATCTATCGCCTCTTTTGTTTGAGGCTTAACCCCATCATCAGCAGCGACCACAACGACAACTATGTCCGTAACCTCAGCCCCTCTTGCTCTCATCTGAGTAAAAGCCTCGTGTCCAGGAGTGTCTATAAAAGTGATATTTCTTCCATTTTTTTCAACCATATAAGCACCAACATGCTGAGTAATTCCACCGCTTTCGCCCTCAACTACACGAGAATTTCTTATGTAGTCCAAAAGTGAAGTTTTACCATGGTCAACATGCCCCATTATAGTTACAACAGGTGCACGAGTTACAAGTTTTGAGCTATCTTCCTTTTCTTCTTCATAGGCTTTAACATAGTCGAACTCTTCTTGAACATTTACGGTTGTAACTTCTATCTCAAATTCATCAGCTAGTATCTCGATAGCATCTTTATCTAAAAAGTTTTGATATTATCTCGCTTGATTGGCGTCCTAGCTTCTCAGCAAACTCATAAACTCTTATCTCTTCTGGTATCTCAATAGAACTTACCTCTTGAGCAGATACTTTTTCCACTGGTTTTTTGCGACGGCGTCTGCTACTTCTACCAATCCCACCTTGATTTTGAAATGTATTTCCTTGGTTATTGTGTCTATAGTGAACTTGGCTATCTTTTCTTTTTTTCAAAGCTGGTTTTGGAGCCTCTGGTTCTGGCTTTATAGTCAGATCTGGCAATACAACCATATCATCCTCATGGTCATAAAGGCTATCTCCAAAATCTCCACCCATCAAGTCTAACTTTTCAGCGGAATTCTTCTTTGAAGTAGGAAGTTTTTTAGCTTTCTTTTTCTTTTTAACTTCACTATCGCCACCTGAGAACATAGCCTCTAAAGAAGTTGGTATGGCTTTTTTCATGGTCTTTGCACTTAGTTTCGCATCCAAATCATCATAGCTTACTTCTTCTTTTTTCTTGATAGGTTTTCTTTTTTTAACTATGACTAAACCTCTGCGGTTTTTAACACTAGCTTGAGCTAGGGTCTCTTTGTTTGGAGCTCTTAGCCCTCTCATTAAGCCTTTTTTCGGTTTTGACTCTTCTTTTTTCGGCTCTTTTTTAACTTCTTTTTTGAACTCTTTTTTCAAATCTTCTTTTGGCTCTTCTTTTTTGAGCTCTTTTTTCGGAGAAGTTTTAGCTTTTATCTCATCTTTTTTAGAGGTTTTTACATCCATATCTGGCTTAGACTTAGGCTCTTTTATAACTTTATCTTTGCTTTTTTCTACTTTATCTTTTTGAGTCTTTGAAGTAGTTTTTTTAGGCGTTTTTTTAACATCATCTTGCACTTTTTTCTTTGGTGCTTTCTTTTCCTTTGGTTTAGGCATTGCACCTGTTAGAATAAAATTTATCAAACCCTCAGCATCTTCTTGTGTAACAGAACTATTTGCAGCCTTTGCACTGATGCCTATGTCATTTGCTTTTTCCACTACTTCCTTTGATTTCATGCCAAGTTCTTTGGCAATATCACTAACCTTAACCTTATCTACCATTAGTAGCTATCTCCTTAAGTTTTTTACCACAATTATCTAATTTTATGACAATATTGTATCGATTGCACAATATCTTTTGTAATCTTTTTTGATCCCCTATCAGACATTTTTCACAAATATAAAAACTTCTACCAGTCCCACTAAAAGCGACTATAGTTTGTTCTTCTATCTGATACCTAAACAGATTTGATTTCCAAAAACGATCTTTGCAGATTATGCACATCCTAATAGGATAATTTAATTTATCTGACATTATAGCAAACTTTTTCTTTTTTTCAGCTGTCTTGGATAAAAAATCCATCATTATCCATATCATACACCTCAACTCTAAAATCCCCAAAGCTCTCTTTTAGGGCTTTTTGCAAAGAATTTGCATTCTTTTTATAAACTAGATTAAAAAATGTTGAACCACTGCCTGAGAGGGTACTCATTAGTGCATTATTTTCATAAGAGAGCTTTCTTACATCAAATAAAATGGGCATCATCGACATTCTTCGCTCTTCATGTAGAGCATCTTTCGCAGCAGAGTTTAGCAAATCCCAATCCTCATTTATAAAAGCCGCTGTCAAAAAAGAACTATGAGAAATGTTACATGTAATATCTTTCATATTGTATTGCTTTGGTAAAAGAGTTCGTGATTTGGCAGTTGACATAGGCTGGTTTGGGATGACTACCACACTACAAAGCTCTTTTGGGAGTTCTTTTTTTTGAACTATAACTTTGTTGCCTTGAACGATAGATACCGTAAAGCCACCATACACAGCTGGAGAAATGTTGTCTGGATGATTTTCATACATCAAAGCTTTATTTAAAACAGTCTGCTTATCTACTTTTAGTCCTGCCATTTTATAAGCACTAGCAATGGCACCAACTATGACAGCCGAAGAGCTACCAAGTCCACGAGAAAAGGGGATGTTATTTATAAATTCAAATTTGTAATTGCCACATTTGCCGATAAGATCCATCATCGTTTCTTGAAATATGTAAACGAAAAAATTTTTTCTCTTTACATAGGAATTATTTTCGCCCTCTCCACGAATAGATACTATCTGAAAAGGACTAGACCTTATAATAACCTCATTGTATAGTTTTATAGCCAATCCCAAACAGTCAAAACCTGCTGAAAGATTTGCACTAGTTGCTGGTACTTTTATCCTCAATATCTTCTCCTAAATCGCTGGTAGGACATATAAAGGCTGAACATTACATGTAAAATCTACATCATCTAAAAATTCTGGCAATTTCATACTCATATCTGGCTTTTTTTCAAATCTCACAAGCTCTATGCCTTTGGAGGTTTTTACAAAATACATCTGTCCATAAGCTGGTATGGGCAAATTATCATTGACACTAAAACCCTCACATGCAAAAAGAGGAATGCCTAAAGATATACTCAAGGTTCGCAAAAAAATATAACTTATCTTAATAGCCATAAAACTACCAGGTCCTTTTGCAAAATACAAACCCTTACATGTAAACTTACCCAATAAATCTTGTATGATACTTGGCAAAGCCTCACTTGTTTTATCCTCACTTTTACATGTAAAGATTAGCTTTCCATCCTCATAAACTCCTACATGTAAAGGATTTGTGATGCTTATGACGAAAATTTCTACTTCTTTTTTTATGCTAAAGCCCTTTCATAAAGTTTCACATCTTCTTCGCCGATATGCTTTATCTGGTAATTTGTAGATGACTCCAATATCTGCTTAGTTAGCAAATGGTTTAACTTATGACTTCCCGCATAGGACTCATAATCGCCAATAACAGGCATACCAAGCAAGGACAAATCCCCCAAAGCATCTAGTATTTTATGGCGAACAAATTCATTTTCATACCTTAGCCCTTCTGGATTGAGTATCTTTTTCTCGTCTAAAACGATAGCATTATCCAAAGAGCCACCAAGGGCTAAACCTTTACTTCTAAGATACTGAACATCTCGCAAAAAACCAAAGGTTCTTGCACGAGAAATCTCTTTAACATACTCTTTTCTACTAAATACAAAACTATACTCTTGTCTGCCTATTGCGGCGTGATTGAAATTAATAGTAAATCTCAAAGTTGGTTTTTTCGACGGCGTTATGCGTACAAATTTTTCCCCATCTTGAACCTCAATCATCTTCCTTGCAACCATGACCTTTTTTTGCGCGTCTATCTCTTGGACTCCAACCTCATCAAGTAGCATACAAAATCCACTTGCACTTCCGTCCATGATAGGTACTTCCGCACCATCTAATACAACTCGTAAATTATCTATGCCATAAGAATAAACAGCTGATAAAAAATGCTCTATTGTTGATATGGTAGCGCCATTTTTTCCTATCACAGTTGCCATTGTGGTATCGACTACATTTTTTGGATTTGCTTTTATGCTAATGCCTAAATCGCTTCTATAAAAAACTATGCCCTCGTCTGCTAACAAGGGTTCTAGTCTTATTTTTATGGGTTCGCCTTTGTGTAAGCCTATACCGATTCCCTCTACACTTTTTTTGATGGTTCTTTGTCTCAAAATTAAATTCCTCATTGACTTTTGCATAAGTTTACTATGTTTGATTAAACAAACAAATAACTTATTTTCTATCTATTAGCTTTTTTGCATCTTTTATCATCATAACAACATTGTCTGTAAACCATTTTTTGTCCATCCACTCCTCTGGTCTAACCTCAACACCTTGAACTAAGGTTCCAAAATGCAAATGATCTCCCAAAGCAAGTCCTGTTAAGCCCGTTTTAGCTATAACTTCTCCACGCCTAACTTTATCTCCAACGCTCACTGCTAAAGATGAACAATGCCCATATAAAGTGTAAATTCCTAAACCATGAGAAATGATGATATTTTTTCCATATATTCCATTGACATCAGCATATACAACTACCCCGTCATTGCTGGATTTGATGTCTGCTCTTGCCGTACTTGCCAAATCAAGCCCTAAATGATAAGACTCGCTTACAGTTTGACCTTTGTATTTATAATATCTATGATCCCCAAAACTAGCCACTGCTGCACTATTTTTCAAAGGATAAAAAGGCTTTAGGCTAAAGTTGCTTATTCTTTCAGCGCTTAATTTGTTTGCTATGGAGTGAATTTTTGCCTCATTTTCTTGTCTTAGGGTTTCATTTATAAAACGAAATTTTTCCAAATTATTCATATTCTCCCCATTATCTGGTGCATATTCACGGGCAAGTTCGCTGATTTTTCCATTTATAAATTTATCACTTGCTTTGATTTTAGAGACTCTATATCTTTTTCCAAGCAGATAAAATCGTATTTTTTCTCTTGATTCATTGCCTGCTTTGTCTATGGCTATGACATTGGCTACAAAGTCCTTCTTATCGTGCTCCCATGCTACTAAGGAGATATAATATCCGTCTTTGTAAAAAGGTGTTGGTTTGAAGATTTTACCAGAGCTTGTTTGGATATAAAGTTTTTCCAAATTCTCATCATCAGCACTAAAAATAACACTTCCGACTCCGCCTTTTACGATAGAATAAGAATTGGTCAAAATATTTAAATTTGGTTTTTTTACATCTATTTTAATAGGAATACTTTTTTTAACTTCATTTCCCATTAAAAAATTCCACATACTATTATCCGCCGCTTCTACATGTAAGATGAGTTTGGATTTTTTATCAAAAAATGCAGTTCTTGGATATTTTGCTTGGATATTTACCTTTTTTTGCACATCCTTAAAACTCTCGTTTGCCAAAACAACGGTGCTTTTTCCATCGCTTAAAGTTACTCTAACAAATTTAACTCCACTTTCATCGCTAACGGTTATGGGGATGGGTTTTTTAAAATTCCAATGCAAGGTATCGACAACTTTTAAGACGGGTTTTTTTTGCTCAAACATAACAGAATTATACAAATATGCCAAACCTCCTACTATGCCACCTAAAAGCAAAAGTACAAATACTCTACCAAAACTCCCTCTTCTTCTTCCGCCTCTTCTTCTCATTTTTTTTCCTATAAATTTATTTTTTCTATTATCTTTTTGACAATCTTCTCTGGCTCGAAATATTCAAGCTCAAATCCAGCAGCTCTCACATGACCGCCTCCACCAAGCTCACAAGCTATCGTGCCAACATCCACGCCTTTTGAACGCAAAGATACTTTTGTGCCTGCATATTCACTCTCAACTAGCAAGATGCTCACTTTAACCGTTGCAAGAGAAAGTAATAAATTTGCCATATTTTTTGTATCATCTATCCCGCAACCAGTTTGTTTTAAAGCATCTTTATCTATCACGCAAACGCTTATCATAGCATTTTGGATAAGATAAAATTTATTGTACATGTATTGCTTTAGTCTTGCTATACAAAGCGGAGTATTTTGCTTTAATCTTTGAGCTACCTCGCACATATCCACTCCATAAGCAACTAATCTGCTAATCTCATTCATAACTTTTGGCGTTAAATTGCCATAAGTAAAAAAACCTGTATCTTCAACAAAGCCAACATATATACATGTAGCGATTTCTTTACTTATAAAAACCTCATTTGCCAATAAAAACTCAAAAACCACCATCGAGGCACTTGGAGCATCTTCGTCAATAATATTTATATCTCCAAAAAAAGTGTTGCTTTTGTGATGGTCGATGTTTAAAGTCGCAAATTTACCCTTACTCAAACCTACTCTATCGAAAGAGCCGCAATCACAAGTAATGAGCAAGTCCGTTTTATATTCATCAAACTTATCTGTTATTTTACTAAAATTTGGTAAAAAGTCAAACCTTTTTGGAAGATTTTTACTGCAATTATAAACTTTTACACTCTTTTTTAAAGATTTCAGAGCCAAATACAATGCCAAAACACAGCCTAAAGTATCCCCGTCAGCCCTTACATGTGAGGCTATGACTATGTTTTTTGAGCCGATTATCTTTTTCCAAGCTTTTTTATACACAAACTTCCTTTAAATCTTATATTTTATCAAAATTAACTTAAAAATACATTTTGCAATCAATTCACTTTTTTGTGTTAAAATACTATTATAAAATTTCAAAAGGATAAGTTATGAAAAAGTTTAGTGTTATAAGTTTGTTGATAGCGAGTTTATTTTTAGGTTGCGGGGACCATAGCGAAGTTGATGAAAAATCCTCATCAGTCGTAGCGACAACCATAGACGGTAGCGATTATATTTTTAACGGAGACATCATCCTCCAATGGGACATAGACCCTTATACTTACAGTGATGAAGATATCCTTTCCATAAGCGAGATGTTTATAGAAGTTGATGAGAGAGATTATCCAGCAAATTGGTTTTGGAGTAGAAAAATCTATAATTTAAGATGGGTTGACATAGAGAACCAAGAGGTTCAAGTTCCTTTTAATTTCATCATAAAACTTCCATTTTCAAACACAAACCGAAGTTGTAAACTAAAATATAAAATTTCGCTTGATACAGATAGTAGATATATAACTAGAGATTGCGTATTGCCACGAAGAAAATAATCTACATGTAAAAGCTCTTACATGTAGATTTTACATGTAAGAGCTTTTATGATATTTGTTTACTCTTATAAAATTCTCTGACAATTTCCCTATCATCAAAAGGATGCTTTACGCCTTTTATCTCTTGATATGGCTCATCCCCTTTACCCAATATAACAAGAGTTTGTTTTACATGTAAACTCTCAAGCGCGTCAAAGATAGCTTTTTTTCTGTCTTTTTGTATAACTACATTTTTTTGCATTTCTAAATGCAAACCCTTTTTTATATCTTCGATTATATCTTCAGGCTCTTCACTTCGTGGATTGTCGCTTGTTATATAGAGCTTTCTTGCGTATTTACATGCAACTTTTGCCATAAGCGGGCGTTTTGTTTTATCTCTGTCGCCACCAGCTCCAAAAACCACAACCAAATCCTCACTTTTTAAAGCATCTAAAACTTTATCCATCCCATCAGGAGTGTGCGCAAAGTCCACTATGACTGTTGGATGCTCACATACAACTTCCATTCTTCCACTAACTCCAGCGAAATTTTCAACTATCTCAAAATCCTTTGGACTCTCAAGCAAATCCACAGCCGAGATGGCACATGTGAGATTGTAAAGGTTAAAAAAGCCTCTCAAAGGACTGTGAAAATCCATACTCTTGCTACCTTTTGTTATAACCGCATCTATGCCGTCTTTTAGCGAATAAGCACTCACTTTGTAAGTTGCTTGTTTTTCAACCCCATAAGTTCTAGCACCTTTTTGATTGTAACTTATGTGTGGGTCATCTTTGTTTATAAGTTTTAAGCCCTCATCATCAAAAAAACCACTCTTAACCCTAGCGTATTCTTGCATATTTTTATGAAAATCCAAATGATCTTGACTTAGGTTTGTAAAGATTTTCAAAGCAAACTCAAGCCCTTCGATGCGCTTTTGTGCTATAGCGTGAGAGCTTACTTCCATAATAAAATACTCACACTCCTCTTGTGAGGCAAGATGCAAATGATACAAAGTCTGAAGTATGGGCGGAGTTGTGAGGGACTTTGGCTCTTTACATGTAGCATTTACAAAAAAGCCTCTTGTTCCTTGCATGGCAACATTTTTACCAAGGTCAAGCAAAAACGAATACATCGCCGCTGCGGTTGTGGTCTTGCCATTGGTTCCTGTTATGCCTATGATTTTGATATTTTTATCAATTTCAAGTAGCTTAAAAGCCTCTTTTGAATCAATAATCTTTTTGCATTGGCTTAATTTATCCAAATATTTTTCATTTTGAAATGTTTTGATAAAATAAGTATCTTTATCACTTTTTTGCGTATCATCCGTGATACAAATATCTTTGTAATTTACTATCATCTGTTGCTTTCTTCTACTTTATTTACTATCTCTCTTAGGGCATTATCATCTTTAAAAACACTCGCGGCACTTTCAAGGTAGTTTAACGCCATTTGGGAAAATCCATTATCAACTAGCAAGTTTAAAAAATGTACAAAATCTTCTTTTTTTGATATCAAAACCTTAGTTGAGAACATTATGTCTTCAAAAGCTCTTCTAAAATCCCCTCTTCTTTGCACAAGAGATAAAAAATCATCATAACTTATGCCCTTTTCTTCAGCCAAAAAAACTTCCAATTCTTTGTTTATAAAAGCCGAATTTAATCTCTCAAAACTAATCTCAAGCGAATCTATAATGCCCTCAATATCGTCTAAACTTTTTCTTAAAACTTCATTTTTAAAACTAGCTCTATAAAACTCAAACAAGCTCATAGCCTCATCTTCTCGGGTTTTTGCTAGATTTGCCAAAGTTAGATAAATGCGTAGCTGTGAGTCGCTTGGTTTTTCTTGCAATGCCAAAGAAAAGTACATACAAGCAGATCCAAAATCTTTTTTAAGAAAATTTTTTATGCCATATCTTTTGTATGAGATCATTACAGCTCTTCTATCCTCTCTTCCATCCCCTCTGGTACATTTATAACCTCAATATCAGGATGAATGTCTATCTTAAGCTGCCTTTCAATGCCAAACTTTAGGGTCTGACCAGAGGCAGCACAACCATGACATGCCCCTTGAAACTGGATAAAAACTCTTCCATCTTTGATACACAAAAATCTCATATCCCCGCCGTCATTTTGTAGCATCGGACGAACTTTGTTTAAACACTGTTTTACAACAGGCAAAAGCTCTTCATCACTAAATGGTAACATATTTTTCCTTTTTGTTTTTATGTAATTGTAGCAAAAAAAATGTAGATAAAGTTTAAAAGTAAAAAAATCTTGCAAAATATCTTACATGTAAGTTTGTTTTTACAGCCGCAAACTCTTACATGTAAAAGTTTATCTATACAGATTTTCTAAAACAAAACTATTTGCTATTTGAGTAAATAATGCTTTATATTTTCTATAGATTTTGTTTATCTTATGGTGTTTGTTGTTAGGAGCTATGAACATCAAAGATATGTATTTGTTTTTATAAAAAAATGAGTATGACAAAGTTTTTCTATAAGATGCAAACTCTAGCCTTTGATGTCTTGTGGTAAATTCTATCCAATAACCAGGAAGTGATTCGAGAGAGGTAAAACCGTAGTTTTGTAGCCTTGAATTTGGCGGTAGATTGTCTTTTATGTATCTATCGTTTAGCAAAGATTTTACTTCTGCAAAGCTTGGCTGTTTGCTAGTAGGAGTATCATAAACTAGCACCATAAACATCACAAGAGAGCCATCAACTTGCTTATAAAATTTTCTCACTATATTTGGTCTATAAGCTTTTTTTGACACCCAACTAGCAGGAAGATCTACGCTAAAATTTAAGCCCTTTGATTTTTGCAAATCATCGCTTATGTAGTGCTGTTTATATCCATCTTTAAACTCAAGTTCTGGGTGCTTTTGGTAAAGTGGTTTGTAACTTAGAAGAGTTTGCAAATATGGATACTCGATATCCCCTAAAGAGCGAGAGCTAACAAGACTCAAAAAGTCTAAAGATTGAGTATAGTTTAAAGAAGGAAGTATATTTTTTATCTTTCTTGTTAGAGCTTTTTTGTTTTTAAGCCATCCTTTTGGGTCGTCTTTTTTTAAAGTTTTATCTATATTTTTTATAGAATCTAAAAACTTTATGTCAAATTCTTCTTTTACATGTAAGACTTGGTTTTTTAGTTTAGGGTATCGTCTTTTTATGCTATCAAGTGTGGCACTTTGCCCCACATACCAGCCATAAGTTCCACTTAGATTTTTAAGCTCTTGAAGAGATAAGCCTTTTGAAAACA
>PDWI01009059.1_pt1 | contig 11520 bp, 10 predicted proteins | sample 1430891 | NCBI WGS metagenome assembly PDWI01 (sample SAMN01162508, study PRJNA174530) | Oral metagenome, whole genome shotgun sequencing project. | biome: Marine environment; feature: Marine mammal; material: Swab sample of the gingival sulcus; isolation source: swab sample of gingival sulcus...
GAAATCAAAATACCAGATAAAATATTGAGAGAACACTACGTTTCACCGAAATAAGGGTTATATTGAAATGGCAAAAACTCACTTCCTATCTTTTTAGGGTTGCCTGTTTCACCGAAATAAGGGTTATATTGAAATGAAAAAAGAAGAATTAAGTAGCAGGGAAGAGAGTTTCACCGAAATAAGGGTTATATTGAAATTTGACCACATAGCCTTAGAATCTATACATCTTAAAAAGTTTCACCGAAATAAGGGTTATATTGAAATCCACATGTGGCTAAGAAAATAGCAAATACCACCAAAGTTTCACCGAAATAAGGGTTATATTGAAATAAAAGGACTTATATGGCTTATAATGAAGAATTTAAAAAGTTTCACCGAAATAAGGGTTATATTGAAATGAATGCACTAAAGCAGGGTAGTTATTTGTAAAACTAGTTTCACCGAAATAAGGGTTATATTGAAATTTGTAAGGGTTATTATCGCTAGTGGATGTTTTCTTGGTTTCACCGAAATAAGGGTTATATTGAAATAAGAATAGGAAATTATGCAAAGATATACCAACAGGAGTTTCACCGAAATAAGGGTTATATTGAAATCCACCCACTAACCACCAAAACCCACCTAGTTTTGATGTTTCACCGAAATAAGGGTTATATTGAAATTTGTTTCTATTTTCAATAAACTATCTTCTGTGGAAGTTTCACCGAAATAAGGGTTATATTGAAATCATAGAGTGATAGCGGAGAATGTAGGCGTACAGGCGAGTTTCACCGAAATAAGGGTTATATTGAAATTGAGAAGCAACAAACCACAAGCAAAAGCTTTCAGAGTTTCACCGAAATAAGGGTTATATTGAAATTAAAGAGCATTCGTTTGGTTTATAGCCGTATTTTGAGTTTCACCGAAATAAGGGTTATATTGAAATTGGCAATTACAGAAATATTTTTAAATTGGGATAAAATAGTTTCACCGAAATAAGGGTTATATTGAAATTTGAGAATTTTATTGTAGAGTTTGGTGATCTCCTCTGGTTTCACCGAAATAAGGGTTATATTGAAATTTAGTGAACGAGAGAACTCAACATCTGCTTTTATTCGTTTCACCGAAATAAGGGTTATATTGAAATTTACCTTGGGTTAATTTAAAGTTTTGCCCCTTATAGTTTCACCGAAATAAGGGTTATATTGAAATAAAGATGGTTGTTGCCAATAAGTTTGATGAATTTAAAGTTTCACCGAAATAAGGGTTATATTGAAATACAGATATATAAAAGCATTAGCTGTTAAAAAAAACATGTTTCACCGAAATAAGGGTTATATTGAAATTGTAAATCTGCATCAGTTAAATCCGCATGAGATAAAGTTTCACCGAAATAAGGGTTATATTGAAATTGGACCCTAACCAGCTTTCTACACTTTGTCCGTAGGTTTCACCGAAATAAGGGTTATATTGAAATGAGAGTAGTTGCAAAAAGCCAGATAAGCAATATAAGTTTCACCGAAATAAGGGTTATATTGAAATTGTTTCAACACACAAATACAATAAATACGATTGTGAGTTTCACCGAAATAAGGGTTATATTGAAATAAGATACGAGAACCTTGGATATACTTGTGGGTGAAAGTTTCACCGAAATAAGGGTTATATTGAAATAAGGTATTAAAAAAGATGTCTGCTCAAAATTAGCTTGTTTCACCGAAATAAGGGTTATATTGAAATAGGCGTATTCTTGCAACATGCAATGGCTTAATGGCTCAGTTTCACCGAAATAAGGGTTATATTGAAATTAACTTATCCCCTGCATGACCTTTTACGCTATTGGTTTCACCGAAATAAGGATTATATTGAAATCACACTAGGACAAACAAACGAGATATACAAAGCCAGTTTCACCGAAATAAGGGTTATATTGAAATCTAAGCAAAGTATCAAACATCTTCAACGTCTCTTTCGTTTCACCGAAATAAGGGTTATATTGAAATTTAGTTAGCTCTTGTTTCGTGCCTTCAAAAATTATCTGTTTCACCGAAATAAGGGTTATATTGAAATAGGTTTAAGCGATGAGGATGCAAGAGCTTGGGAAGAGTTTCACCGAAATAAGGGTTATATTGAAATCAGCTTGTTGGGATAAAGAACCTTACGAAAAAGTGGCGTTTCACCGAAATAAGGGTTATATTGAAATAAGTTCAAGGTCTTAGGTGTTTTAGAAACCACAATGGTTTCACCGAAATAAGGGTTATATTGAAATATAACGTGTTGATTATAAACATCTTTTCTAACAAAGTGTTTCACCGAAATAAGGGTTATATTGAAATAAACAGCTAATCCAAAAGGATATCCAATCTGGCAATGTTTCACCGAAATAAGGGTTATATTGAAATAAAACAATAGATCTGACATAGCCATCCTCATGTTGTTTCACCGAAATAAGGGTTATATTGAAATAAACTAGAAAATGCCAACTATCACTACTTTAAAAAGTTTCACCGAAATAAGGGTTATATTGAAATTCAGCAATCTTGCCTAGATTAAAAACACTCTTTCCAAGTTTCACCGATATAAGGGTTATATTGAAATTTGGGGGCACAGCCCATAAGAGCAAGGCTTAAAAGAGTTTCACCGATATAAGGGTTATATTGAAATTTGAGGAATTGACAAAGTGAATTTCAAGCAAACAGTTTCACCGATATAAGGGTTATATTTAAATACTCTTAGTCTAGAACTAAATAAACATATGATCTCAATAGACTTTTAGCCTCATATAGAAAATAAAAAATTATTAGTCCAGTATTTATGAGAATAATGATTCTTTAAAAAACCTAGCCAATTGATAAATATATTGCTAATATTTATTCTCTATAGGGTGATTTACTATAAACATTCATGAATGTTTATAGTTATGGTATATTTTTTAAACAAATAATAGACTTTTCCCATACACTTTAACCTTGAGTATATAAGACTAAAGAAACTTTATACTAAAAATACTTGACAAAATAACACTCAATGTTGTATAATGCCATTAGCAATTTAAAACAAAGAGTGCTAAGGTGTTGAAGAAAAATAAACGAGATATCATTTTAGAAGAGATTATAAAAGCTTATCTGGAAGAAAATCTTCCTATTGGCTCGTCTTTACTAAATGAAAGAATGGGTATGCAAATACCAGCATCTACCATTCGAGTTTATTTTAAAAAGCTTTCCCAAGAGGGGGTTTTAACCCAGCTTCATGTGAGTAGTGGACGAATTCCAACTAGGAAAGCGATGAAGGGGTATTGGCTAAGGCATTTAGATGCCAAAGAGCCGGTTTTCATTAAAGACCCTGAAAACTTTAGCAAGATCGTGGAAGATTTTGGATTGTATTGTAGTATAAATACCCTTACAGCCGAGAGATTGGATGAGATTATCGAGGTTAAGGGTAGGTATTTGTTGCTTATTTTGGGCGATGAACAAATAGTCTTAAAATATGATGAAAATCTAGCTTTGTTTTTAGAGCAGATTAAGGGTGCTAGTTTATGGGAACTAAAGCAGATTAGTTTGCAAGTTGGTTTACATGAACTTAGCGAAAAGATTGATTATTTGGTGGCTGCAAAGGTTTTATTTAAAAAGGGTGAGAGGTTTATCTTTGAGATGAGAGATGAAAATAACCTACCTTTTTATATAGATGATTCTTTTGCTCTAAAATTAGATGAGGGAGTTTTTTTCGATGAAGTCCTACCAAGTGGTTACATGGCTTTGAAAACTCCAGCTATTTTTAAGGGCGAGAAAACCCAACTTTTTTGTTTGGGAGAGTTATATACGGATTTTGAAAGTTTTTTAAGAAAAACTAAGGAGAACACATGAGTGAAGATCTTAAAAAAGAAGAAGTTTGCGAAGATTGCGAAAATCAAGAGCAAACTTTAGATGAAGAAGAAACAAGCCAAGAGCAAGACGAAAGTGGGGTTAGCATAGAGGATTTACAAACTCAGATCGCACAGCTAAAAGATGAAAATCTGCGCGAACATGCGGATTTTGAAAATATCAAAAAAAGGCTTGAAAAGGAAAAATACCAAGCCATATCTTACGCCCATGAGCAATTTGCTAGGGATCTACTTCCTATCATAGATGCTTTGGAAAATGCCCTAGTAGGAAATGCCAAGCAAGAGGCAAATTCAGATGAGGTTGTAAAAAAATATAAGGAGGGAATTGAGCTAACTATTGAGCAATTTCACAAATGTTTTGAAAAACACCAAGTAAAACCTGTTAGTTGCGAGGGTGAATTTGACCCTAATGTTCATGAGGCTATCATGAAAGTTGATAGTAAAGAGGTAAAAAGTGGGCATATAGTTCAAACCCTTCAAAAAGGTTATACTATAAAAGATAGAGTTTTAAGACCAGCTATGGTAAGCATAGCAAAATAAATAAAAAATTTAATAAAAGGATAAAAAATGGCAAAAGTTATAGGAATTGACTTAGGAACAACAAATTCATGCGTGAGCATATATGAAAGGGGGGAGGGCAAGGTTATCACAAATAAAGAAGGAAAATCCACAACCCCCTCAGTGGTAGCTTTTACAGACAAAGGCGAGGTTTTAGTAGGAGATACCGCCAAACGTCAAGCGGTTACAAACCCTGAAAAAACCATCTATTCCATCAAAAGAATTATGGGTTTGATGAGCAATGAAGATGCGGCACAAGAGGCTAAAAAAAGACTTCCTTACCATGTGGTTGATAGAAATGGCGCTTGTGCAATTGAGATCGAAGGAAAAATCTACACTCCCCAAGAAATAAGTGCGAAAGTTCTTATAAAACTTAAAGAAGATGCTGAAAGTTTTTTGGGTGAGAGTGTAACCGATGCGGTTATAACCGTTCCAGCTTATTTTAATGATGCCCAAAGAAAGGCGACTAAGGAAGCAGGAACCATTGCTGGATTAAATGTTTTAAGAATTATAAACGAACCAACAGCAGCGGCACTTGCTTATGGCCTTGATAAAAATGAAAGTGAAAAGATAGTTGTTTATGATCTAGGTGGCGGTACTTTTGACGTAACCGTACTTGAGACAGGCGATAATGTGGTTGAGGTTTTATCCACTGGTGGAAATGCCTTTTTAGGTGGAGATGATTTTGACAATAGACTTATCGACTGGCTAGTAAGCGAATTTAAAAACGACAATGGAATCGATCTAAAATCAGATGTTATGGCACTGCAGCGTTTAAAAGAAGCGGCTGAAAATGCTAAAAAAGAATTATCATCTGCAAGTGAGACTGAGATAAACTTACCATTTATCACAGCCGATGCAAGCGGCCCTAAACACTTAGTTAAAAAGCTAACCCGTGCAAAATTTGAAAGCATGGTAGAAGATTTGGTAAAAGAAACTATTGATAAACTAAAATCAGTGGTAAAAGAGGCTGATTTATCCATGAATGAAATCAAAGAAGTTGTGATGGTTGGCGGCTCCACTAGGGTTCCATTGGTTCAAGAAGAGGTTAAAAAAGCCTTTGGAAAAGATTTGAATAAATCCGTAAACCCTGATGAAGTTGTGGCTATTGGTGCAGCTATTCAAGGGGCGGTAATCAAAGGCGATGTGAAAGATGTGCTTTTGCTTGATGTTACCCCACTTAGCCTTGGTATCGAAACTTTGGGTGGAGTTTTAACCCGTGTTATCGATAAGGGAACAACTATCCCAGCGAAAAAAACTCAAACTTTCTCAACTGCTGAGGATAATCAACCAGCCGTTACCATCCACGTACTCCAAGGAGAGCGTGAATTTGCAAAGGATAACAAATCTTTGGGACAATTTAACCTTGAAGGAATTCCACCAGCTCCAAGGGGCGTGCCTCAAATCGAAGTTGTTTTCGATATAGATGCAAACGGAATCTTAACAGTTTCAGCAAGCGATAAGGCAACAGGAAAGGCACAAGAGATCAAAATAACAGGAAGTAGTGGACTAGATGATGCCGAAATAGAAAAAATGGTAAAAGATGCCGAGCTAAATAAAGAAGCAGATAAAAAAAGAAAAGAAGCAGTTGATGCTAGAAATCAAGCTGACGCCCTAGCCCATCAAACCGAAAAATCTCTAAAAGAAATCGGCGAAGATAGCATAAGCGCAGAAGATAAGGCAAACATAACAAAGGCACTTGATGATCTAAAAGAAACTTTGAAAAATGAAAGTTCTTCCAAAGAAGAGATTGACGCCAAAGTTAAAACCTTAACCGAGGTTAGTCACAAATTAGCTGAAGCTATGTATAAGAAAAATGAAGGTGCAAAAGCAGGAGAAGCCCCAAAGGAAGGCAAGAAAAAAGATGACGATGATGTTATCGACGCTGAGGTAGAATAAAATTTTTGGAGGTCTAACTAGGGCCTCCAAAAACCTCATTTATCTAAACTCTATATTTTTATGGTATAATCCAAGCCAAATAATAAAGGTTTGCCAATGATTATCCGTAAAATTTTTAAACCCACAGAAAAGAAACTAAGCATAGATATTCCAGATGAATATATTGGAAGCGACATTGAAGTTTTGATTTTTCCCTTAAAATCAAAGTTAGAAAAAGATTTCTCAAGTTCTCACATAAAGGATGAGGATTTACTAGATCAAGATGCAACAAACTTTCAATTGGATATGGATGATGGTAAGGCAGATATTGAAAATACCCATGAAGAAAATATAGTATTTAGCTTACAAGAAGAAAAAGAAGATATCAAAGTCGCCCCAGCCCCCAAAGAAAAAATCCAACAAAAAACTATAAAAAATGTTTTAATCGTTGAGGACAATGCTATAAACCAAAAATTAATATCAAAAATATTAGAAAATTTTAATCTAAATATCACCGCAGTATCAGATGGTTTGATGGCCTTTAAAAAACGGCAAGAAGAAGACTTTGATCTAATACTAATGGACATAGTTATGCCCGTTATGGATGGAGCTGAGTCCATGAAAAAAATACTCGCCTATGAAAAAGAAAACTCCCTACCCCATGTTCCCATAGTAGCCCTAACAGCAAATGCCCTAAAGGGTGATAGGGAAAAGTTTATGGGAGAGGGTGCGGATGAATATATTACTAAACCCATTAGAAAAAACGATATATCGCGTATATTAGATATGTTTTCCCATCAAGAAGTAGCAAAACAAGATGAAACAAAAGAGCAAATAAACCTGCAAAATAACCCAAAAATCAACATTGAACAAAAAGAAAAAAAACATAATGAAATAGACCCTAAACCCAAAAAAGATACGATAGATGAAATAAAAAATGATGTGCCCAGGGTTGATATATTGGTATTTAAAAAAGAAGCCCTAGAAACCTTTGTGGCAAAAAGTATCATAAGCCAGATCCGTCCCTCATGTGATTCTTGCGATAATTTGGATGATTTTTATGCTAAAATAGATAAGACCGCATATGGGCTAATAATATTTGATTATGAAATACAAAATATGGACATAGAAAAATTTGCAAGCTCCATAAATGAAGCCAAAAAAAAGCACAAAATGGACAAAATTAAAACCATAATGATAGCTAACAAAGATACTCAAATTCCAAAACATGTTCCATCTTTATTTACCCAAACCATAAAAGGAATAGTAGGCAGAGATAAGCTAGCTGGTATTATAGATAAATATTTCTAATAAAAATTCTCGTAAAGTTCTAGTTTTTTTTCCTCATATTCTAGTTTGCGGATTTGTATCTCGATGTTCCTTGCTAGCCTGGAATTTTCCATAATATCTAGATCGTCTTTTGTTTTAATATCCGCCCCAACTAACTCTTTGGTTTCTAAAAGTATGCCATCATAGATATCTATATTTTTTTTCGCTAGGGATATTTTTTTATCTATTCTTTCTAGATCTTTTATGATTTTTTCATACTTTTTGCTTTGGTTTTCTTTTAGGATATTGTACTCACTCAAAGCTATTAAATGCTCAAGTTTTGAGCTTTCTATGTCATTAAAAGTATTTATACTAAAAGGCATGGAAAGACTTAAAGAGTAGTTATAAAATTTATCATGACTATCCCGAATTTTACTATCTGTATCCATGACATCATAGGAAGCATTTAGGCTTAATTTTGGCAGATATTGGCTTCTTGTAAGCTTGCTTAGCAGTTTTTTGTTTTCTATTTGGTTTTTTTGCACTAAAAGGGAAATATTTTGACTTATATATTCTTCCTTGCTTGGGATTTTCACATGAAGTATTTGAATATTTTTATAATCTTTATCGCTTAATTTTGCAAACTCATTTACTAAAACCTCCTTAGCATCCTCTAAACCCAAAAGCATATTTTCTTGGTTTATTTTTCCTAAAATGGCATTATTTAAAAAACTAATATCAACCAAACCTGCTAAATATTGCTCTTTTTTACGCTTTATGTCTAAAAGGGAATTTTGTATGTAAAGCCTTTGTTGGGCTTGGAGTTTATCGTTTTTTAGTATTTTTAAAAGAAGTTTATAGGCACTTATAACTTGGGTATTTTTTTGACTTTTGATCTGAGATAAACCCAAAAGCCTTGAAGCCTCAGCGTATTCTATGGCATAAAATATCCCGCCACTTCTAAAAATATCCTGATGTAAGCTTACTTTTCCATTAAAATAACTCTCATCTCCCATTTTAGAATTTACCCTATTTTTACCCTTTGAAATGCTTAGATTTAAAGGATTTATCCAACTATTTTTTAAAATCTTGCTTGATTTTTCTATCTTTTTTTCTTTTAGATCTAAATTTTCTTGCAATTGCTCACTTAAAATACTATCCCCGCCATACAATAAACAAGAAAACAAAATCACATATAAAATCTTTTTCATTTTATCTCAACCTTTGCGATATGGGAAAATTCCCCCTTAATTTTACCCACCAAAATAAGTTTATAAGACGATATTTGCACCTTATCAGCAATCTTGAAATGTTTATATAGTTTAAAATCATCCCCTCCATTTACCAAAATCTTTTTATTTTCTATATCTTCTATATCTTCTTTTGTAACATATATGATTATCTTAGCCCGGCTTACATCATAAGCTTTTATCAAAGGAGTTCCTGGCATAACGAAATTTCCTTTTTTGACCAAAATATCTTCTATGTATAAATTTTTCGCCCTTATATTTCTTCCCTCAAGGTCGTCTTTTGTCCTTATATAGGCTTGTTTTGCATTGAGGTATATTATCTTTTCATTATCCTTTTGTATTTTGGATTTTGTACTTAGGTTTTTGACTTTTTGGTAAAATCTTTTTTTGATATCATAGGTAGATCGGGCTACTTCATAATTTACCCTAGCTAATTCATCATCTATTTTAACTATAATCTCATCGCTTGCAAGCTTAGATATAACATCTTCGTTAGTGTAAGTTACCAAACCAGAAACCTTAGATGCGATAGTATATGCCTCAAATGGCTCAACCTTGGCAAAATATTCTCCCCCATATAAAAATAAGGGGAGCAGAAATATCATTAAAAATCTCATTATTGACTCCTTTGTTTAGTGTGGGTTACTAGGGCAAAAAGGGTGGGCAAATACACTAGATTTAAAAAAGTTCCCCAAAAAAGCCCAAAACCTAGCGAAACCGCAAGGGGTTGCATGATAACAGCCTGACCCGATGGGAAAAATATCAAGGTCGAAAGCCCAACTAGGGTTGTGATGGAAGTCAAAAATATAGGCCTTAACCTCAACTTCGCCCTTTCTAGCAACTCATCCACATTTGTTGATTTTCGTATGAAATCTAGCATAATAATCCCATCATTTATCACAACTCCAGCCAAACCCAAAGCCCCTATAACTGAGGGCATAGAAAGATCTAGCCCCATGAGCTTATGTCCTAGGAAAACTCCCAAAATAGAAAATGGTATTACTGAGAGTATCATAAGGGTGTATTTGAAAGAATTAAACATAACCAAAAGGGTCATGAAAATAAGAAAAAGTGCTATCATAGTAGCTACGGATATATCATCTTTTAGCTGGTTATTTTGTTTTTCTTCTCCTCCGTAAAGTATCTTTACCTTGTCTCTTTTTTCTATCTTTTTAAGCAAGGGTTTTATCTGCCCCATAACTTCATTTACATTTGCTTTTGGTTTGATATGGCTTGATACAAGCCACCTTCTTTTACCGCCTTCTTTGTATATTTTGGTGTAATTTTTAACGATGATAAAATCTGCCACATCGTTTAGGGCAACCCTTTGACCATTGCCTAAACCTATGGTAAAATTTTTCAATGTTTCATAGGAATTTTTCTTAGCATCTTGGGCTACTATATCAAAAATCCCTTCCTTATCAAAACCCTTAGATACCGATGCGCTTAGAAAATAACCTCCTAGGGATTTTGATATGATTTTTTCGTTTAGCCCTAGGCTTTGTCCGTATTTATTTATCCTAAGTTTTATCTCATCAACCCCATAATTTGCATTATCTTTTATATTCATCGCTTCACCAGTTTTTTTAAGGGCATCTTTTATCTCATCTATGATTTTATGGGCTTTTTTAACATCATTTGTTTGTATGTATATCTCTATTGGCACATTTGCAACCCCTGCCCTAGGACCTGATACTTCAAATTCTTCATGGGGGTATTTTTTCATAAGCTTATCTAAATCTTTTTGCAATTCATTCTCTAAAAAGTATGAACTTTTAGATCTAACCAAACCTTCCCCGTCATAATCAAAGGACAAGTATGGAGTTATGTACTGGGTAACAAAATTATCAGGTTTAGCCCTTTTTAAATCCACAAATATATGAAATAAATTATCCCCAAATTCCGTTTTTTGACCAGCTTCCATCTTAAATCCAGCCATACTAGTTAGATTTTCTATGAAGTATTTATCTTTATTTTTCAAAAGATATGCCTCCACTTTTGAAACAAGATCAAAGCTTTCTTCAAGGGTTGTATTTATGGGAAGTCTTGCCCTTATATTTATCTGATCTCCATCAAAAGTTGGAAAAAGCTGAAACTTACTTGTGCTAAAACCCAGATATATAAGAACTGGAACTAAAACATAAAATAGCACTATGGTACTCTTTCGCCAGTTTATCAAAAATCGTATAAATTTTGCATACAAATTTGTAAACCAAGACCAACTAACTTCCCTTTCCCCCTTTCTTAAAACATGTTTTGCGTGCAGGGGTAAGAAGATAAAAGATTCTACCACAGAAGAGAGTATCAAAATGGTTATAGATATGGGTATAATCTTTATAAAAGCTCCCATTTCTCCACTCATAACAAGCATGGGCAAAAAGGCAAAAATAGTAGTTAAAGAAGAGGCAAGAACGGGTGGAAAAACCTCTTTTGTACCTATAAGTGCAGCTTCTTTGACGCTCATCCCCTCTTCTATATGCCTTTGTATATTTTCCGCCACGATAATAGCATCATCGACTATAACCCCTAGGGCTATCAAAGCCCCAAGTAGGCTCATCATATTTATACTATAACCAGAATATTTGAAAATAATAAGCGAGATAACAAAAGAGGTTGGAATACCAAGTAAAACCACAAAGGATATGCGTTTATTGATGAGCAAGTACATGGTAAAGCCCACAAGTATGAGACCTAGGAGTATGTTTG
>PDWI01009060.1_pt1 | contig 11518 bp, 7 predicted proteins | sample 1430891 | NCBI WGS metagenome assembly PDWI01 (sample SAMN01162508, study PRJNA174530) | Oral metagenome, whole genome shotgun sequencing project. | biome: Marine environment; feature: Marine mammal; material: Swab sample of the gingival sulcus; isolation source: swab sample of gingival sulcus...
CCAGGATTCCTGTGAGACCGCGCTTAACTCCTCAACAGACGTTCTTTTTACTGCTGCTGCGGATCTGGGTGCACAGCGTTGAGCTGAAACATAAAAAAAACCGATATACAAAACTAAAGAGGCTTACCAACCGGACCTCTTTAGCCAGAACCTGATACGGAGACAGATAAACCGGCATGGCTGGACCATATAGCCTTCAGCCATGCCGGATCATCTGAGACCCCTGTTTCCACTATCGACGCCATTCCGGTGATGGTTCCTGGCGAAATTTCGCCGCGCGGCGAAAAGGTCATGCCCTTATTCGCCACGCAGCAAGATAATCTTTTCCATTGCAGAACAAAATATTACCAATTATTTTTCAATCAGACGATGGTGATACTTCACTCTCACAGGAGAATAGAATGAAAAAAAAGACCCTTTTTTTGGTAAACGCATTTTTCTGCGCGGCCTGTACCGCTCTGCTTGTGAGCTGTTCTACCGTTACTCCGGGAAAAGGAGGAACGATAGTTTCCGGCAGCGCGGGTGGCTCCACCAGCTCCGGAGCCAACGCCAACCTTGAACGCTGCTCTGAACCGCTCGGCACCCTGGCGATAGACGATGGCCGTAATGAATCCTGGTATCACCTCTTCTATAGAGAGACCAACGTAACCACAGTGGAACCCCTGCTGCGCCTGGCAGTACAGCAGTCCAACTGCTTTATTATTACCTCTGTCGGTAATGTTCGTCTGGATGACCGGATGCAGCGGATAACAAAACTGCAGCGGGAGTCCGGCGAATATCGTGCCGGCTCAAAGCAGCATAAAGGACAGCGGGTAGCGGCTGACTATTATCTGGAACCAAGGGTTGTTATCAATAACTCCTCCCTTGGCGGGGTCAGCGGTACTGTCGGCACCGTTGCCGACGGTCTGCTCGGCACCAACGTCTTCGGCGCGATCGGCGGCGGGCTTGATGTGAAATCCTCTGTTGTCACCCTCTCTCTGTTTGATATCCGTTCCGCAGTACAGATCGCCGCCTCTGAAGGAAGCGCCAGTGCCAATAACTATGGGGCGGCCCTCAGTCTCTTTGGCCGCAAGGCACTTGGCAGTCTGCAGGGTTATAATACCACTCCCGCAGGCAAGGCAACTATTGCCGCGTTCTTTGACGCCTATAACGAGATGGTTCGCGTTTTGCGTTCCTATAAGGCACAAAGTGTCAGGGGTGGTTCCGGTACCGGCGGCCTGCTGAAAGTTAACTGACCGGGCAAACTCTCCATTCCTGCCAGGCTGGAGGTTCAGGTTCTCCTGAGCCTCCAGCCCGACTGTAAACCCTGTTTTGATTCTGCCACCGGCGGCAAAATTCAAACCGGTATTGACACTACTGATAAAAAAGGCTAAAAGAAGACTGCTTTTTCCCGCAAGCACAAGTATGGTTGTGACTTGCGGTTCTTTTATTCGGAACCCGATTCGCAGACGGATGGCTCTCTTTCGGATTTCAGGCTCCATTTTTTGTTGAGGCTGGGGGCTGTCTGGTCCAGCCATGCTGGTTTATCCGAAATACGATACGAAGACAGGTGTTAATTCCCTGGAGTTCCGTATTTCATGCTTTGTTGAGGCTGGGGGCTGTCTGGTCCAGCTATGCTGGTTTATCCGAAATACGATACGAAGACAGGTGTTAATTCCCTGGAGTTCCGTATTTCATGCTTTGTTGAGGCTGGGGGCTGTCTGGTCCAGCCATGCTGGTTTATCTCTTTTTTTCGTAGAACAGGTTTTTGGCAATGGACACCCCTCATACCACCGCAACAAAAATTTTCGCCAAACGCTTTACCCCTCCGGCAGGATTTTTTCTTCTTGGGTTAAGTATATTTATCGGCGCAATCACCGGAATTGCTTCTGTCTTTTTCGTCAAGTTGATTTTCGGTATCCAGGGGCTTTTTTATGGCGGGCTTACCACCCTTATCCCCGTCCTTGGTAAATGGGTATACCTTATCGTTCCTGTCGCTGGCGGCATACTGGTTGGCCCGCTTATTCTCTTTGCCCAGGAAGCAAAGGGACACGGGGTACCGGAAGTTATGCAGGCGCTTATCCTGCGGGGCGGCCGCATCCGCGCCCGGGTTGCTGTTGCCAAAATTGCCGCCTCTTCTCTCTGTATCGGCACCGGCGGCTCTGCCGGGCGAGAAGGGCCAATTATTCAGGTTGGCTCCGCGCTCGGCTCCTCCGTCGGCCAGATGCTGAAACTCTCTGATGAGCGGATCCGTAACCTTGTCGCCTGTGGTGCCGCAGCCGGTGTTGCCGCCACCTTTAACGCCCCCATTGCCGGAGTTGTCTTTGCCGTTGAGGTGTTGATGTCCGGCCTGGAGCTGCGGTATTTCGGCAATGTCGTAATCTCTGCTGTTTCCGCGTCTGTGGTAAGCCGCAGTATTATCGGCGATCAATCTGCCTTTCAGGTGCCGCGTTATGTTATGGCGACAATGCCGGAGCTCTTTCTCTATCTCGCTCTTGGTCTGGTGGCCGCCATTGTTGGCATCATGTTTATCAGAATGCTTGATTTCAGTGAAAACCTGTTTGATAACTGGAAATTCCCCCAGCTCTTCAAGCCGGCTGTAGGAGGTTTCTTCCTCGGCATTCTCGGCCTTGCCTTTATGATGACTCCCGGCATACAGTTCCCCGAGCCGGGCACTCATACCGGCGGACTGCAGCTGCCCATTCCCCATATGTACGGTGCCGGGTTTGCTGCTATTGAGTCGGCAATCCGCGGCAATATGGGTATCTGGCTGCTGCTGGCGCTGGTAATTCTCAAACCGCTGGCAACATCAATGACCCTTGGTTCCGGTAACTCCGGCGGGGTGTTTGCCCCCTCCCTTTTTACCGGCGCGATGCTCGGCGGCTTTCTCGGCCATCTCTTTGCCGGCTGGTTTCCTGAAATGCACCTTAATATCGGCGCTTTTGCGCTGGTTGGGATGGCGGCCCTCTTTTCAGCAACCGCCCGCGCCCCCCTTACGGCGATGCTTATTGTCTTTGAAATGAGCGGTGACTACTCAATGATTCTGCCCCTTATGGTCGCCGGGGTCAGCGCCAGCTATTTCTCTGCCTGGCTGCACCCTGAATCAATCTACACCATCAAACTCGCCAAAAGGGGCATCCGTTTTTTTGAAGGACGGGATCTGGATATTATGCAGGGAGTGAATGTCAGTGAGGTTATGCGCAACAGACCTGTTACCATCACAAAAGATGCCTCTTTTTTTGAACTGATGGCGCTCTTTCAGGAAAAGAATCTTCATGGCGTTCCGGTACTGGACAGCGAGGAGAATCTCTATGGTATCATCACCTTGCATGATGTGGAACAGGCTCAGGAAGCGGAAGATTTCAACCCTCGCGATACCACCGTTGCCGATATGGCCACAAAGAATCTGATCACGATCTTCCCCGATGAACCGATCTGGAAGGCGATTCAACAGATGTCGCCAAAAGATCTCGCCCGCCTGCCGGTTATTTCACGCAATAGCCCGGGGAAACTGCTGGGAGTTATCAGCCGCTCCGATATCCTGCGTGCCTATGATGTGGGAGTTGTCCGTAAGCAGAGAGGCCAGTTGAACGATCAGGATGTGCAGCTCCGTAAACACAATGAAATGGGGTATATGGAATTTGTCTTGAAAGAGGAGGATAACTGTCATCTTGCCCGGATAAAGGACCTGCCCATACCAGCCACCATTAATATGGTTTCCATCCGCAGGGGAGGCCAGATGCTTATCCCCAGAGGAGAGACCAGGTTACAACGCGGTGATGTCATTACCGTTTATGGAAAAAGAGATGATATCTCAGGGCTTAAGGATCTGCTCAACAGTTGTGCCATCAAACCGGAATAGCACCGGAGCACCATAAACAGCAAGGGTGGGAGGCAGCCCTCTTTTCAGCGACTCTGCCCGCACTCTTTCATGGCCCCGACAAAGCTGCCCGCCTGCCGCAATCAGCGGCGAAGAAAGCCATCAGAAAAGTCTCGAACACATCCCCTGGCCACCAATACAACAAAACGCCACCGCCACCCGCATGTTTCACGAGCTTCATTGTTATCGCTGGAGGCTATATGGTCCAGCCTTGCTGGTTTATCCGAAATACGGTTTGCAAATAGATGTTAATTCCCCGAAGTTCCGATTTTCATGCTTTGTTATGGCTGGAGGCTATATGGTCCAGCCTTGCTGGTTTATATCCAGGCCTGACATGTCCTGTTTCATTTCCGGTGATCACTATCTATTGTATCTGACAACAAAAAAGGGGGAGGTTTCCACCTGAACAGCGGAGACCTCCCCTTTTTTCTATCAACCACATAAAACCGGCCTCACCGGCACCGGCTACCGCACAATAAACTGACTATTTCAAGCCATTATAGCGTCTTGCCACGCCGGCAAAACCCAGCAAACCAAGCCCCAGAAGTGCCATGGTTGCAGGCTCTGGAACCGGATTAGCAAATTTCATCCCCACAATCTGAGCCTGTACAGGCCCCGCATGGGGACCAGAGTCCAAAGAGAGCTCCAGTGAAGTGATGTCCCAGCCACTCTTATAGGTGTCCCAGGAGGAAGAGGCCAGATAATCATCAAAAAGATCCCAGGCCTGGATCATCTTCTTCTGTGCCTTTGTCAGGTCCTCACCCGGAGCAGCCTTGGCAAACCCCTGATTATACCACATGGCATACTGAACAACAGTATATAAAGAGTTCGCACCCTTTATTTCCTTATAATTAACACCCTTAAACACATCATTCATATACGCCGCATAGAGCCACTTCGTATTATCAACGAGGGTTATCCCGCCGACATCATCAACCGTGTAGAGATACTTGAGATCTCCATGATGATCGTAACTGTTCCAGATCGAGACTGCAGGTTGAAGGCAGAACACATCATAATTTGTATCCGTTCCCTGCACCTTCACCTTACTCCCATCACTATAGGAAGTATAAATTATTTTATCTCCTGTCTCAATAGGAAAAGCCAGCGCCTGCGATGCAACCAGGCAGAACACTATCCCTATCAATAACACCCCCAACTTTTTCATAACATTCCTCCTTTTTTACTTTATCCAACTAACCATCTCCCAGAAATCAGCAGCCAGACATGGAAACCACGCCTGACGCGTTCCTTCAAAAGATTCCAATAAACACAAGAGATGGGGTGGGATTGTGTTGAAACTTCCCTGTTTTTCCCCTCCTTCTCTCTTTTACAGGAAAGAAGGGAACCTCCTCTCTATCGCAAGCCCTTTTCGTGGGGGGAGCATGCCTTTCCATAGGAAAGAAATACTGTTTAACATATTTTTTAGAAAGGGTAAAGAAAATTCCCGCAACAATTTTCAAGACAGCGCTATCCTGACAAACAAACTAACCATAAGCGCCTCCCTGGCGATTCATCGCAAAAAAGTGCTTTTTTACAGGGAGATAAAAGCGCCTTCCCTCTACCCATCAATATCAATCTTCAGTATTTTAGCGCCAGGAAACATCGCGTCTCCCTTTTTGGCAGAGATAAGGGTAACAATACCTGTAATTTCCGCGAGAATCGGCGTCTGCATCTTCATCGCCTCCATAATCGCCACCCGGTCTCCCTGCAACACCTCCTGCCCCTCTTCCACCGTAATCTCAACGATATTACCGTTAAAGGGAGAGCGAACATCCCCGGCTTTTGCCAGGTCAAGAATCTCCTCCTTGCTCAACTCAACAGACTCACTGCTGCCACCGGCTGGTACTGCCGGTTTATAGTTGAAAATCGTCTGATGGTGATCAACCACCATATAGACGCGGGTATCACCGCTTTCGGCAGTCAGTGAGGGACCGATCTCCAGTAAATGCTTCTTGCCATGACAGTCACGATATGCCAGCCGCTCGCCGGTGGAAAACCCGCCCTGCCGGAAAAAGATAGAGGGCGGCAAGACATAGACATTACCGTACTCTTTTTCAAACCTGAAAAACTCCACTGCATCATTAGGGTGCTGCAGATAGAGTGCCAGCTGCTGATCGGACGGCTCCTCCTCAATCAATTCCGCCAGGGCAAAACGCTCATGGGCCAGATCCATCGCCGTCACATCATCACACCCACCCTCCTTTTCCAGAACTTCCCGCCAGTTATCGCCAAGGACCTTCTCATAGATCCACTCTTCAGGATCGTAAAAGGGAAAGGGACCATATTTACCCAGCAGCAGGTTACGTAAATCACCGCTGGCATTACCGTAGCGCTCACCATCAAGCACATTGGCAACGGCCGTTGTCCATAAGATCTGCGATCCGGGGGTTACCGACCAGTAATTCCCCAGCTCCTTCTGAACCCGGGGCAGCTCTTTCTGCAAGATCTCCGGCATCCTGTCGAGGAAACCGCCCTTTACTGCCTGCTCCAGGCTGGAACCCATCGCGCCGCCGGGGAGTTTATGGGTCTGTACCGTTGGCTGAAATCCCTTGATCTGCGACTCAAAAGGCGCATAATATTTGCGCTCATCCTGCAGTACCGCGGAGGTCTCAATCACCGCCTCCTCATCCAGCCCTTCCGGTTCATAGCCATAATCACGCAGCACCTGCACCACCGACAGAACAGGCGGAGGTCCATAGAAACCGGTGAAGGCGGCATCTCCGGCATCCACCACCTCGGCGCCACTGCATACCGCCGCAACAATCCGTCCGATATCATTGCCATCGGTATTATGACCATGATAGTGGATCGGCACATCAGGATAACGCTGTTTCAGCGCGTCCACCAGCTCACCTATACGCCCTGGCGTGCCCAGTCCACCATGATTCTTGATACAGAGGGTAACATCCTCTCCAGTAACATTCAGCAGTTCACCCGCCTTTTTTACATAAAAGTCGTTGGTATGCTCGCTGCCGGTTGAAAAGCAGATACACGGTTCATTGAGTTTTCCCGCAGCGCCAACCTCTTCAAAGACAGCAACCATATTAGGCACATAATTGAGAAAATCAAAGGTCCGCCATACATCGACATAGGGAGCAAACTGCTGCACTGTAAAACGGATCACATTCTGTGGATACGGTCGATAACCAAAGAGATTTACCCCGCGGCACAGGGTCTGAAACATGGTATGGGGCATCTTGTCACGCAGCTTCTCCAGCTTGACAAAGGGGTTGACCTGTTTGCGCAGAATATCGACATGAACAGAGGCACCGCCGGTAATCTCCAGTGAAAAATAACCGGCCTTCTCCCGACCAGGCGCCGCAAGCAGATCGGTATGCAGCAGAATGCGGTTCTTGAAATCGGACTGGGAGAGATCCCTTGCCGTATTGGTGACATAATATCTCTTCTCCTTACCTGCCGCCCGCAGGGTCTTTACAATTTCCGCAGCGGGAGTTCCCGGTATAATCCTTCTCATATATCCTCCCTTGTGTCCGCAACTCTGTTTATTCAAACAGAGGAGTATATTTTAGGGTTTTACGTCTGATATCCTGTTACAACGAACGACTGCCGACCCGGTCGCGCCGCTTATCCGGCAAATGGATTCTCCTTGTTATAATGGATCTCCGCGATGAAATGGGCCAGCTTTCCACCCTCGCCAAGCTCTTCACTGTAGTGGAAGATATGCGGGTGGGTATCGATATAGGAGGTATCAAACTGACCGCTGATAAAATCTTTCTCCCCGACGATATTCTGGTAAAAGGGGATCGTCGTCTTTGGTCCGCGAACAACAAAATTCTTGAGACAGCGTCCCAGCCTGCCCACCGTCTCCTCCCAGGTAAAACCGTGCACCGTCAATTTTACCAGCAGCGAGTCGTATGCCTCAGGGATGACATAGCCCTGATAGACCAATCCGTCAAGGCGCACACCAAAACCACCGGTAGAACGATAGACGGAGACCTTTTTGCCACCTTCCGGCATAAAATCATTCTTTGGATCTTCGGCATTTATCCGCACCTCAATGGCGTGACCGCGCAGATTTACATCCTCCTGATCAAAAGAGAGCGGCTTGCCAAAAGCGATATTGATCTGGCTGCGAACAATATCAATACCGGTAATCATCTCGGTAACGGTATGTTCCACCTGGACGCGGGTATTTATCTCAAGAAAATAGAAATTATTCTGCTGATCGATCAGAAACTCAACCGTGCCGGCATTGAGATAGTTTGCCGCTTTGGCAGCCGTTACTGCCGCCTGACAGATCTTGTCAAGCAACGGCTTGTTCTGTATGCGGGAGGGCGCGATCTCGATAAGTTTCTGGTTACGCCGCTGAATCGAGCAGTCACGGGTACCAAGATGCAGCGTCTTGCCAAAACTGTCGGCAAGCACCTGCACCTCGACATGACGGGGATTAAGCACCACCTTCTCCAGATAGACAGAGTCGTCATTAAAGGCAGCAAGCGCCTCAGCGCGGGCCACCGGAATCTGCGCCACCATCTCCTCATCATTTTCAATCCTGCGGATACCGCGCCCGCCGCCGCCGGAAGTGGCTTTCAGCATAACGGGATAGCCGTACTGCCGCGCAAAATCAAGCGCCTCCTCAATACCGGCCCTTCCCTGGGAGAGGTTCTCCGTGCCGGGAACCATCGGAATTCCCGCCTCAGCCATAATCTTTCTGGCGACCACCTTGCTGCCAAGCTCTGCGATACTCTTTGATGAGGGGCCAATAAAGATGATCCCCTCCTCTTCACAAACCTTGGCAAGCATCGGATTTTCGGCAAGAAAACCATATCCCGGATGGATAGCGACAGCGCCGGCCTCTTTCGCTGCAGTAACAACTTTCTCAATGTTAAGGTAGTCACAGCGGGGTCCATCACCAAGGCAGACCGCCTCATCCGCGGTAAGGATATGTCTGGACATCTCATCTGGAGTTTCATAGACGGCAACCGCCTCAAACCCCAGCTCCTGAATTGCCCGAATAATACGCAGGGCAATTTCTCCACGATTTGCAACAAGAATTCTCGTTTTCAAGTAAACTCCTTTCCGTTGAAATCAAAGCAATAATTCCCTAACTGTCTCACATAGCCACAAGAGGGCAGATCGCCACCGCAATAGCAGAAAGAGAGTGACCAACTCCCCCCGACAGGATATATCTACTCTTTTTATCCAGAAAATTCAATGCCATCCATAATAAAAACTTATATATCACCGTAACGGCAGAGCGCCTGGCGCAGATTGCGGCAATCGGCCAGCACCGCTACCTGCGGTGGAAAGACGATCTCTCCCTGAATACCGATAAAGCCAAGCCCGGTCGCCATTGCCGCCTGGTGATCAGTTGACGCATCGCCGATAAGGACACAGCGCTCAGCGGTAAGTTTATAGCGGTTAAGCTGATTGCGTATATGCTCCGGCTTAAGCGTCGGAGAACCGAGCACCGCGGTAAAATAATGATCGAGTCCCCGCCGTCGCACAATATCCCGCAGCTCCGGCTGCGGGGTGCCGGAGACGATAAACAGCGGCAGATCACCTCTGCTCTCTCTGCAGAAATCAAGAAACTCCAGTACCCCGGCCAGATATGGCACGGCGACAACCGCATCGGTAACCAGCTCCGAGTAACGCGCCGCCCAGTGGGCAAGTTCCTCTTTCTGCAGCGGCGCAGCCAGCAGTTTTTCGTGCGCCCAGCGGATCTTCTCCACCCGGCTGATGCCGCCGTGCTGGCGGTGATATTCCATCACCTGCCCGATAATCTCCTGCGGATAGCCGGCAAAAAGTGTACGAAACGCCTCTTTCTTCACCGCGCAGGAATCAACAATAACACCGTCAAAATCAAAAAAGAGCGCCTGCAGTCGCCTGTTGCTGTTCATCTCTTCTCCCTTATAAGGAACTATGGTATACTATGGAGTTATACACGGGGATCATCTAAATGGCAAAGGATTGAGCGCAATACGGTGAACCAGGGCTCTCAACCATAAACAAAAAAATTCTTCTCGATAACAGCAATGGAACAGGCAAGACACAACTGGATTATTGGCAGCAAGGAACCGATAGAGAGCAACAGGCTCTTTACCGCAACAAGGGCGAGAGTGCGTAACCCGCGCAACGGTATGGAGAGAGAGTTTATCCGCCTTGAGATGGATCCCTGGGTAAACACCCTGGCTCTCACCCCGCAGCAGGAGATTCTCCTTGTCCGCCAGTTTCGTTTCGGCTCACAACGGCTGGAGTGGGAGGTTCCGGGCGGTGTTGTCGAGGCGGGTGAGGATCCCGTTGCCGCAGGAATCCGGGAACTAAGGGAAGAGTGCGGTTTTGCCGGTGATTCGGCAAGAATTCTTACCACGATCTACCCCAACCCTGCCATCCAGAACAATCAGCTCACCATCGTTCTGGTGGAGAATGCCGTGCAGGTGGCAGAACAGCAGCTTGACCCGATGGAGGATATTGAGGTGGGCAGAATGAAGATGGATGAAATTATTGCGATGATCAAGAGCGGCGCACTGCACCACAGCCTGACCCATACCGCCATTTTCCATTATCTGCTGCAGACAGGGCAGCTGCAGCAACCTGAACGGTAAAAGAATTGACAGCGTCACTCTTTCCTTGTAGTTTCTGCTGAAGTGACTGTTTTCTGCGGCAGCTTTCTGCCGCTTTTTTTATGATATCAACTGAATAACTGTAGAACAGGCCATCCATGAGTGAAGAAAATCAAACCATGATCCAGCGCCGGGAAAAGGCTGAATCCCTTGCCGCCCTGGGAGTCCCCCTCTATGCCAACACCTTCCGGCCGGCAAACAGCAGCAGTGAGCTGCGGCAAAAAGGCGACCATCTTGAGGCCAGCCAGAAAGATGAAAGCGGTACAAGCTACTCCATTGCCGGCAGAATTATTGCCATGCGCAAATTCGGCAAGGCGGCATTTTTCACCCTGGCTGACCGCCAGGGTGAATTTCAGTGCTATATAAAAAAGGATATTATCGGCGAGGAACTTTTCGCCACCTTTCAGAAATGGGATATCGGCGATATTGTCGGTATCTGCGGCGTCCTTTTTCGCACCAGGATGGGTGAGCTCTCCCTGCAGGCGCAGGAGATCACCATGATCTCCAAGTCGATACGTCCACTGCCGGAAAAGTGGCATGGCCTTGCCGATGTGGAGACCCGCTACCGCCAGCGTTATGTCGATCTGATTGTCACCCCGAAAAGCCGGGAGACCTTTGGCAAAAGGGTGCAGATTATCCGTCTGATCCGTGAATTCTTAACGGCAGAGGGCTTTATGGAGGTGGAGACACCGATGATGCAGCCGGTTCCCGGCGGCGCCACCGCCCGTCCGTTTAAGACCCACCATAACGCCCTTGGCATGGACCTCTACCTGCGGATCGCGCCGGAACTCTACCTTAAGCGGCTGCTGGTCGGCGGCTTTGAGCGGGTATTTGAGATCAACCGCAACTTCCGCAACGAGGGGCTCTCCACCCGCCATAACCCGGAATTTACCATGCTGGAGTTCTATCAGGCATACGCCACCTATGAAGATCTGATGGCGCTCACGGAAAAGATGATCTCCTCCATCTGCCGGCAGGTCAACGGCTCAATGCAGATCACCTACCAGGGCACAGAAGTCAATCTGGCGCCCCCCTGGCGCAAGATGACCATGCTTGACTCTCTGGTTGAGGT
>PDWI01009061.1_pt1 | contig 11517 bp, 7 predicted proteins | sample 1430891 | NCBI WGS metagenome assembly PDWI01 (sample SAMN01162508, study PRJNA174530) | Oral metagenome, whole genome shotgun sequencing project. | biome: Marine environment; feature: Marine mammal; material: Swab sample of the gingival sulcus; isolation source: swab sample of gingival sulcus...
TATGAAAATTTTACATATCGCCTCAGAAATGTATCCACTGCTCAAAACGGGCGGGCTTGCCGATGTGGTGGGTGCATTGCCATTCGCGCAACAACAGCGCGGGGATGACGTGCGCGTCTTACTACCTGCCCACCCCGATATTGTCTCAGCGCTTGGCAAACATCAGGTCGTGGCGCAGTTGACGACTTTCGCGGGCGAGGTGACCTTGCGTTATGGTGAGTTTAATGGTTTGGGGATTTATTTGCTGGATGCCCCGCACTTATTTGCCCGCGAAGGCAATCCCTATCACGATAGCCACTACCAAGACTACCCTGATAACTACTTGCGTTGGGCGCTGTTGGGCTTTGTCGGGGCTGAGGTAGCCACAGGGCGAGACGCTTGGTGGCAACCCGATGTCGCCCACGTTCACGATTGGCACGCGGGTTTGACCTGTGCCTATCTTAGGGATAGGAATGCCCCTGTTAAATCTATTTTTACCATTCACAATATTGCTTATCAAGGTGTGTTCGCCGCTCATCATTTGCGTGAGATTGCCTTGCCCGATGCCTATTTTCAAGTTAACGGACTGGAATTTAATGGCCAACTCTCTTACCTAAAAGCAGGTATTTATTATGCCGATGAGGTGACTACGGTTAGCCCGACTTTTGCCCAAGAAATTACTCGGGCTGAGTATTCCTTTGGTTTACAAGGGCTATTGCAAACGATAAATCAGTCAGGACGTTTACATGGAGTATTAAACGGCATTGATGAAGACAGTTGGAATCCCGCCACCGATGTTTGCGTGTCGCCGCACTACAAAATTGGCAGTATGCAAGGCAAGCTAAAAAATAAAGTAGCGTTGCAACAACGTTTTGGTTTGTCTGTGAATAAAACGGCCTTGCTATTTGTGATGGTGACGCGTTTGACTGAGCAGAAGGGTGTCGATTTATTCTTAGACAGTATCGATAGTATTCTCAAACAAAAAGGACAGTTGATTGTTCTAGGTAGTGGTGCACCCGAATTTGAGCAGGCGCTGACGGAACTGGCGACAAAACATCCCAGACACGTAGGTGTGCGGATAGGCTACGATGAAGAGTTGGCGCATGTCATCATTGCTGGTGGTGATGTCATTGTCGTGCCCAGTCGTTTTGAACCTTGTGGGCTAACACAGCTTTACGGTTTGCGATACGGCACGTTGCCACTGGTTAGGCAAACGGGCGGACTGGCTGACACCGTAGTTGATGCTACGGAAGCGCATATCAAAGCGCGCACTGCAACGGGTTTTGTGTTTAAAGAAGCCAACAGCAAAGCGCTACAAGAAGCCATCAGCAAGGCCTTTAAATTGTGGAAAACGCCGCGCAAGTGGAACAGTGTGCGCGCGACTGCGATGCGCCAAGACAATAGTTGGAAGCAGGCCGCAGAAAAATACTTGGCATTGTATTGTCAATAATGAGAGAGGATATTGGATATTGTTTACACGTCAATATCTTGTATTTAGTTGCAAGTAATAACAAATAATCAAGGATGCAATCATGATGAACTACGAACAAATTCGCAAAAATTTTCGCTACAACAGCCCGAAAAAAGATACAACTGAGCTTGAAAAAGCCATTATGAGGAAGTTGATTTTTGCCGTGGGCAAACATCCAGAGCTTTGTAGTAAACGCGACTGGCTGAATGCTACCACCTATGCAGTGCGCGATTTGGTGGCGGAAAACTGGGTGAGTACCCATGCCAGCATTCGCAAGCGTGGTGAGCGCACTATTTATTATCTCTCCATGGAATATTTAATGGGGCGGGTGTTGTCGAATGCCCTGATTGCCGAAGGCATTTACGAAAATGCTGCCAAGGCGTTGAAGAATTTGGGGCAAGATTTAGAAGACATCATTAACGAAGAAGCAGATGCAGGCTTGGGTAATGGTGGCTTAGGACGTTTAGCGGCGTGTTTTCTCGACTCGATTGCCACTTTGGGTATGCCTGCTATGGGCTATGGCATTCGCTATGAATACGGCATGTTTAGTCAAGAAGTGATCAACGGTGAACAGCATGAAAAACCCGACGCGTGGTTAGACCACGGGACGCGCTGGGAATTCAAACGCAATTTCACTCGCCCCTATCCCGTGCGCTTTGGTGGACGCGTAGATTACGAAAATGGCAAAGCCGTCTGGAAACACAACGAAGAGATCAATGCGGTGCGCTACGATTATTTGGTTCCTGGTTACGATACCGATATGGCCAGTACCTTGCGTTTGTGGGAAGCACATGCCAGTAGTACTTTTGACTTGCAAGACTTTAACCGCGGTGACTACCGCAGTGCCATGGCTGAACGCAATACCTTGGAGAATATTTCGCGCGTACTGTATCCCAATGATGCTACCCAAGACGGTAAAACACTGCGCTTGCGTCAAGAGTATTTTTTGGTTTCGGCATCACTGCAAGACATCATACGCAAACACAAGCGGGTACATCACAGCTTGGATAATTTTGCCGAAAAAGTCGGTATTCATTTAAACGATACCCACCCTGTACTGGCTATTCCTGAGCTTATGCATATCTTGATTGACGAAGAGGGTTACACATGGAATAAAGCGTGGGCAATAGTCGAGAAAGTGTTTTCATACACCAATCACACTTTGATGAGTGAAGCGTTAGAAACGTGGCCAGTCGATTTATTGGGTCGTGTTTTACCGCGTCACTTGCAGATTATTTATGATATTAATGATCACTTTTTGGCGCATGTTCGTCAAACGATTGGCAACGATGTGGACTTTATTCGTCGCGTTTCGATTATCGATGAAAACTACGGGCGCAAAATACGCATGGCGTGGTTGGCGGTGATTGCCTCTTACAAAGTTAATGGCGTTGCCGAGTTGCATTCGCAACTAATGGTCGATTCTATTTTTGCCGATTTTGCCAAAATTTATCCCGAGCGCTTTACCAATGTGACCAACGGCGTTACGCCTAGACGTTGGATACGCATCGCTAACCCCGAGTTGTCGACTTTGTTGGATAAAACGATTGGCAAGGGTTGGGTGAAAGATTTATCGCAATTGGATAAGCTCAACGCCTTTGCTAACGACAAAACCGTGATTGCCGAGCTACAAGCGGTGAAAAAAGCCAATAAACAAAAATTGTTTGACTGTATTAGTGAACGTCTCAATATTCAAGTGAACCCCGACTCGTTGGTAGATACGCAAATTAAACGCATTCACGAATACAAGCGCCAGTTGCTCAATATTATGCACGTTATAGCGCGCTATAACGCCATTTTAGATGACCCGCATAAAGATTGGGTACCGCGCTTATTTATCTTTTCTGGCAAGGCGGCTTCGTCTTATGTCACTGCTAAGAACATTATTCACCTTATCAATGATGTTGCCAAAGTGATTAACAACGACAAGCGCGTTGACCAATTACTGAAGGTGGTATTCGTTCCCAACTATAGTGTCAGTTTGGCGCAGTTATTGATTCCTGCAACGGATGTTTCGGAACAAATTTCCCTAGCAGGCACTGAGGCATCGGGAACGGGGAATATGAAATTTGCCCTAAATGGTGCACTGACTATCGGTACGCTGGACGGTGCGAATGTGGAAATTCTAGAGAGAGTAGGGAAAGACAATATCTTTATTTTTGGCAATACCGTCAAACAGGTTGAAATGTTGCGTAGCCGCGGTTACTCGCCCATTGAATTTTATCAAAAGGAAGCGGATCTCAACCGCGCCTTAAAACAAGTCACCAGCGGGTTTTTCTCACCAGCGGATTTACAGCGCTACCATCACGGCATCCACTTTATGAGCGACTATTATCAAGTTGCCGCCGATTTCCGCAGTTATGTGGATAAGCAAGCCGAAGTAGATGCGGCTTATAAAAATCCTGATGAGTGGACTCGCAAGGCTCTGCTAAATATTGCCAATATGGGGTATTTTAGCGCTGACCGCTCCATTGAAGATTACGCACACAATATTTGGGGTATTAAAGCAATACAGTCGTTTTATTCCGAAGAGGAAAGTAAAGAAAAGAATAATCGGAAAAGAAAAGCGTAGGTTGCGTTTTTTGCGCCAAAGCAATCCAATCTTCTAAAACCGCTTGATAATTAACCCCTCATCTAGTTATTAGATGGGGGGTTAACAATAAGTGATTGCCTCCTCGACGCGCTTGACAGCGATAACCTGCATGCCCTTAATGGCTTTGCGCGGCTTATTGGCAGCAGGAATAATAGCGCGGGTGAAGCCTTGTTTTGCCGCGGCAATGACGCGATCTTCGCCGTTGGGAACGGGGCGAATCTCCCCTGCTAAACCCACTTCGCCAAAAACGATGGTTTTGCGGTCAATCACGCGGTTTTTAAAACTAGAAACACAGGCCAACAGCAAAGCCAAATCCGAAGCGGTCTCGGCAATTTTCACCCCGCCAACCACATTGGCATAGACATCTTGGTCGCCCATCATCACCCCACAATGTCGAGATAATACCGCCAATAACATGGTCAAACGGCTTTGCTCTAGACCGATGGTGACGCGTTTCGGGTTGCCGTGACTGTCGTCCACCAGTGCTTGCAATTCGACAAGGATGGCGCGTGAACCTTCCCAGCTGACTAAAATCACCGCGCCAGAAACAGCTGTCTCGTGCCCGCTGAGGAAAATGGCGCTGGGGTTGGATACGCCTTTTAAGCCCGTTTCGGTCATGGCGAAAATGCCCAGCTCGTTAACCGCGCCAAAGCGGTTTTTCACCACGCGCAACAAGCGGAATTTTGAAGCCGTTTCGCCTTCAAAATACAACACGGTGTCCACCATGTGTTCCAAGACCCGCGGGCCAGCAATGGCGCCTTCTTTAGTGACATGACCCACGACAAAAACCGTGCAACCGCTTTGTTTGGCATAGCGCACCAGTGCCGCGGCACTTTCGCGAATTTGCGATACTGAACCTGGGGCAGATGACAGGGTGGAAGTGAAAATCGTCTGGATGGAATCGATGACTAAGGCTTCGGGTTTAAATTCGTGCAGGGTAGGCAGAATGGTTTCAACTTCCGTTTCCGATAAAAAAGAAAATTGCGACAAGTCCTCGCCTAAGCGTCGTCCGCGCAAGCTGACTTGTTCCGCGGACTCTTCACCGCTGATATACAGGGTTTTCATGCGCTGGCATAAGTTGCTCATGGTTTGTAGCAGCAGCGTTGATTTGCCGATACCTGGGTCGCCACCGATTAGTACCACTGAGCCTTTAACCACGCCCGCACCTAACGCGCGGTCAAATTCTTTTAATCCCGTGGAATAAGTGACTTTTTCTTGCGCTTCTACTTTGTCTAGGGTGACAATGTGACGGTTGGCAATGCCCGCATAGCCGCCGCCGCGCGAGGGTTTGTTAGTTTTATTGGTCGCGTTGCTGATGATTTCTTCATCTAGACTGTTCCACGCCTTGCAGTTTATACATTGTCCGTGCCATTTTTTAAAGACCGCGCCGCAGTCGCGACAGCGGTATTGGGTGTTTGATTTTGCCATAGTCGATAGAAGATTGTGATAAGTGATTTTCCCCTTTTGAAAACATAGGTATCTATACAAGTTTTAAAAAAGATTGAATTTTTAATGTTAAATAAACTAATATTTTTCAAAGAATTACACCCTCTCCCTCAGGGAGAGGGCTGGGGTGAGGGTGAAATGTTTGGAAAAACACGAAATTTAAAATTTAACAAAATGTTAAATGCCGAAAACGGTGGGTTTCGCTTCGCTCTACCCACCCTACAAGTTAACTGCCGTTTTTACATTTAATGTACGCTTGCAGGCGTGTTTTTCCTCGCGTTAGCGGACAATAGAATAGCACGACACTGTTTAATCAGCAAAGCAATCACAAACAGTATGGCTTGCACCAAGACAATACACGGCGCGGTAGCGGCATTTAAGTGGAAGCTGGCAATCACACCAATATAAGTGGCAATCACGGATGACAACATAGCAATCATCATCATAACGGAAAAGCGCTTAGTGAGCACAAAACCCGTGATGCCTGGGGCAATCAATAGGGCTACGACCATCACCACACCAACGGCTTGTACGGAAGCGACAATTGTCAAGGCCAACATGATGAGTAGGCCGTAGTGTAGGGCTTTGACAGGCAGGCCAATCACGCGGGCGTGAGAGACATCGAAACAGTAGAGCAGAAACTCTTTCCACTTAGCCGCCATAACCGCAATCACTACCGCGCCAATCACGGCAATTTGTATTAACTCATTGGTCGTTGTACCCAGTAAGTTCCCCTGAACAATGTGGTCGAGGTGAACCGTGGTTTTAATGCGCGACACCATCAAAATACCCAAGGCAAACATGCCCGAAAAAATCACTCCCATGACGGTGTCTTGTTTGACGCGGCTATGGTCGCTGACAAAACCTGTAAGCAGCGCGCAAATCAGCCCAGAAATAAAGGCGCCAATCAAGTGGGCAAAGCCCACGACTTCGGCAATGGCAATGCCAGGAAGCACGGCGTGCGAGACGGCATCGCCCATTAGCGACCAGCTTTTTAACACCATAAAGCACGACAACATGGCACAGACAACGCCAATAATGCATCCCGCCATTACCGCGGTAGCAATAAAGGGATAAGTCGCAATAGGGTGGATTAACCACAGATACAAACTCTCCATTACGACACCTCCATTTGGTGTTGACGCAAGCGCGAGCGCTTTTGTCTCCAGCTGGCGATAAGGCCATGCTTGGGTGAAAATAGAAACACCAGTGCGAAAACGCCTGTTTGGAACAGAACAATCAAAGCGCCCATAACGCCATTGAGATAAAAGCTAAAATACGCCGCCAATACCGCGGTCACTAAGCCAATAAGGGTGGCGTAAACCAGCAAGCGCCCGAATTGATCGGTGAGTAAATAAGCTGTCGCCCCCGGCGTGACAATCATGGCAATCACTAAAATCGCGCCAACGGTTTGTAGCGAAGCCACAGTACAGGCACTGAGTAGCGTGAAGAATAAAATCTTCAACCAAAAGACGGGGAGTCCAATGGCGCTGGCGTGTACTTCATCGAAAAACACCAACATCAAATCTTTCCATTTAAGGATAAGTATCAGCATGGAGACGCTAGCAATAATAACGATTTGCCACACCTCGCTATCGGCGATGCTGGTCATGCTGCCATAAATGATCGCGTTGATATTAAACGGGGTAGGGAAAACGGAAATCAAAAACAGACCAAAGGCAAAAAAGGTGGTAAAAATAAAACCGATAATGGCATCTTCGCGCAAATTGGACAAATGTTTTAGTAGCGCCATGGCCATGGCTGCCAAAAAGCCCGTAAAAAACGCACCAATGGCGTAGGGGAAACCCAGCGCATAGGCACACGCCACCCCAGGTACCACGGAGTGCGACAGTGCGTCACCAATCAACGACCAACCGCGCAACATTAAATAAGCGGACAAAAACGCACACACCGCGCCGACAATGCCCGCGGCAAAAATGGCTTTGTTCATGTAGTTATAGGCAAAGGGTGCATAGGGGTCGGCAATGATTTCGTTGATAATATCTATCATATCTCCTCCACCTGTCGCTTGATAGGGGAATCTTCTTTGCTTTTTCCGTAGAATACCGCGGGGCGCTCATCATCGGTAAGAATGGTGACACTGCGCTCGTCGGCATCGTCGTGTAGCGTATCACCGCCTAATTGGATGTGTTTTAATACGCCACCGAAAGTTTTCTCTAAATTTTCTTGTGTGTACGTGGTTTCTGTTGCGCCCGCGGCAATGACGGTGCGGTTGAGCAAGATTACCTCGTTACAATAGTCGGGCACGGTGCCGAGGTTATGGGTGGACACCAGCAACAAATAGCCTTCGTTTTGCAACTCCATCATCAGCTCCATAATGGCGTTTTCCGTTTTGACATCAACGCCTGTAAACGGTTCGTCTAACAAAATGATTTTACTTTGCTGTGCCAGCGCGCGGGCTAAAAATACGCGTTTTTTTTGTCCGCCCGACAACTCGCCGATTTGGCGTTCACCCAAATCTTGTACGCCCAAACGCGCTAAAGCACCGTCAACCGCTTCGTGGTCGCGTGGCGAAGGGTGGCGGAAAAAGCCCATAAAGCCGTAGCGTCCTTGCATGACGACATCGCGCACCAGAATGGGGAAATCCCAGTCGATATCTTCACTTTGCGGTACATAGGCAACCCTGCCCTTTTTTAGCGCGGCTTTGACGGGAAGACCACCGAGTCGAATACTGCCCGTCTGTGGCATCACTAAGCCCATGACGCTTTTAAATAGCGTGGATTTTCCGCTACCATTGATACCAACTAACGCGCAAGTGGTGTGCGAGCTGAGATTAACAGAAACGTCATAAATTGCCGTGTGGCCGTTATTATAGGTGACGGAAACATCGTCAGCGACGATGGAAATATCATTGTCTTTCATAGGATTCTCGGTGGTAAGGGGAATTGGGGGGCAATGTAGCCCCCCGTTTATTTATTTTATTTTTTGTTATTGAAACCATCAACAATCGTTTGCGAGGTCACTTTCAACAAATCAATGTAAGTAGGCACTTTGCCCTCAGGCGTAGATAGCGAGTCCACGTAAAGCACACCGCCGTAGCGCGCCCCTGTTTCTTTGGCGACTTGTTTGGCGGGTTTGTCGGAAATGGTGCTTTCACTGAACACAACGGGTACATTGTACTCACGGACTTTGTCAATTAGGTGCTTAATTTGTTTGGGCGTACCTTGTTGGTCAGCGTTGATAGGCCATAGGTAAAGCTCTTTTAAGTTGAAATCCTTGGCAAGGTAAGAAAATGCCCCTTCACTGGTGACTAAAAAGCGTTGCGATTCGGGAATGTGCTCTAAGGCTTGCTTCATTTCTTCGCCCATGGCGGTGACTTTTTCGCCGTAAGCCTTGGCGTTAGCATTGTAAGTCTCGGTATGCTCTGGGTCGTATTTCACTAGACCTTTGCGAATATTTTCAATGTAAATCAAGGCATTTTTAGTGGACATCCACGCGTGCGGGTTAGGCTTACCCGAATAAGGGCCTTCGTAAATAGACAACGGCTCGACACCTTCGGTGACGACGATAGCAGGAACATCTTTAATGGGTTCAAAAAAGCGTTCAAACCAACGCTCCAAATACATGCCGTTCCAGATGACGAGGTCAGCTTTTTGTGCCTTGACGATGTCTTGTGGCGTGGGTTGGTAATTGTGAATTTCTGCCCCCGGTTTAGTGATAGAAACCACTTCGGCGGCATCACCAGCGACGTTTTGGGCAATGTCTTGGATAACGGTGAAGGTTGTGACAACTTTAAATTTGTCTTTGGCTTGTGCTAAGTTCAACGCAGTGCACAGGGCTAATGCACCAGTGAGCAAAGTGAGTTTTTTCATGATTTTTCCTTTTCAATTGAGTAAAAAATAAAAGATGTGATAGAATTCCACCACATCTTGTGATGTATTATAATAAAGTTGATACGCATTTGCAACTGACTATTTTTCCCTCTTCTCTTGAACGCCGTAAAATCCCAACTACTAATTTTTAAAAAAGCACTGACAACGCTGTTAGCGACATTTTCCTTTCGTTTATATCTACTTTACTTCACTATGGTGGGCGGTTCGGCGTGGTTTATTGCCAGTTACAGCTTGCAGGCCTTGGAAACCAGCGTCAATCAAGTCGCCGAAGAGTTACTTGTCGATACCGCCAATTTATTGGCGCAGCTGGTAGAAAATGACGTACAAGACGGCCGTATTCACACGGAAACCCTATCGGAATTTGTCCCTGTTTATCTCCAACGACACTTCAACGCTACTATTTACACACACCAAAAAACACATCCTGACTTACACGTTTACGTCACCAACCACCGCGGCGTGGTTATCTACGATTCAGCTAATCGCTATTTGGGTGCTGATTTTAGCAATTGGCGCGATGTGCATGCCACGCTTGCGGGGCGCTATGGGGCGCGTTCCAGTCCGCTGGATAACCGCTTAACAGAAGAGGGCAAACAAAAACTTGAAAAAGGCTTGTTTATTGCCGCGCCCATCCGTGACGGAAAACGCATTATTGGCGCGCTAACGGTAGTGAAAACACATCGCCAAATTGATAAATACGTGTTGCTTTCCAACCGAGAATTAATTATTTACGCGCTATTTGTGTTGTTGACCTCACTGGTGGCGGGGGCGTTTATTACTTGGTGGCTGTGGCGCTCCATTCGCAAACTCTCGCGCTACGCCAAGCAGTTGGGTAGTGGCGAACACACTCAACAACCGAAAATCATCCACAATGAATTCAAACCGTTGGCCGATGCCATGGAAAATATGTACGAAGAGCTGGCGGGCAAGGAATACGTAGAAAATTACCTGCACACGCTGGCGCACGAATTGAAATCTCCCTTAACGGGCGTGATTGCCTCCACCGAGTTACTGCAGCACGATTTGCCCGAAGCCGCGCGGCAAAACTTTACCCAAAATATCCACGACAGCGCTACGCGCATGACTGCGCTGATTGACCGCTTGCTCAACTTGGCATCGCTGGAAAAGCGCCACGCCCTACAAGGCGTAACTGATATTGATTTATCGCAATTACTCAACACCTTACTTAGTGAACGTCAGCCACAGTTGATGCGTAAAAATCTACGCGTTGACACGCAGCTGGATAATCCTTTCCCGTTGCGCGGAGAACCAACGCTACTGGCACAAAGCCTTGCTAACTTGCTGGATAACGCCATGGATTTCTCTCCCGCGGATGGTGTTATCCGTATTTGCGCCACTTATCAGCCGCAGGCCGACAGACCTTTTGCCATAACGATTAGAGATAGTGGCGCAGGCATTGCGCCCTTTGCCAAAGCGCGTCTGTTTGAGCGCTTTTACTCTACACCGCGGCCTGATACCCAACAACGCAGTTCGGGGTTGGGATTGGCTTTTGTTAAAGAGGCTATTGCTCTACACGGCGGCGATATCAGCTTAGATACGCACCCAGACGGTGGTGCTATCGCCTGTGTCGTCTTGCCGCGCGTTGATTAGCGCTAGGTAGTATTTATTAACTGTCTATTAAATGTCGAATAAAATTTTGCAAACGCAAACTATTCTTGCTAGGATGCCTTTCGCTATTTTGCAAAAATATTACATATCTTTATTATTCTATTGAGGAATTATTATGAAAAAAACCTTACTTTCTTTAGTCGTTATGGGCTCTCTGGCCTTCTCAGCACAAGCACACGAAGCACCTGTTCACGCCTTGGAAACTTATGCCAAAATCGCCGAAGTTAACTACAGCGATGCCCTAGCAGATGCCAAAGAATTACAAGTCGCCATCAAAGCGTTTACTGCCAATCCTACTGAAAAAACCTTTGCCGCCGCTAAAAAAGCCTGGTTGAAGTCGCGTGAAAGCTATGGTACGACTGAGATTTACCGTTTATCTAATGGCCCTATTGACGCTGAAGAAGGTTGGGTCGCTGAGGCCTACGGCAACTTAGAAGGTCAATTAAACGCATGGCCACTTGATGAAAACATGATTGACTACACCATTGATGCCGACGGTAAGAAAACTACTGGCAACATCATCGATACTGTGGGCGAATTTACCC
>PDWI01009063.1_pt1 | contig 11515 bp, 9 predicted proteins | sample 1430891 | NCBI WGS metagenome assembly PDWI01 (sample SAMN01162508, study PRJNA174530) | Oral metagenome, whole genome shotgun sequencing project. | biome: Marine environment; feature: Marine mammal; material: Swab sample of the gingival sulcus; isolation source: swab sample of gingival sulcus...
AAAGAGTTGCTGTAAACCCAATTAGGAAAGAGCGGTAAATCGTGTAAATCGAAGCCGTTTTTAACAAATCAAACTGTAAACCTTTTTCAGTACACTGCAAAGCAATTGGACATATACTAAAAATAACATATATCATTCAAAAAAGTTATATATGTTATTTGAAAAAATGATATATGTTATTTTGAAAAGTAATATATGTTATTTTTAGAAGTAGAATAGCTTATTGTTTTGGGGATAAATAACACAGCAGAAATTTATTTCAAAGAAATGTAAAAGTTTTTAGTGAAATGTATTTGTAAATGCAGAAATTTATTTATATTTGCGTTGGAGCAGTGTTTTTGGGGACTTTAATTCTTAATTCATTAAAATAGAGTAGGTGCGTAGAAAGTATGTTTATTTATTTGGCGTTGTATTTGTATTAGCTTTATTGATTCTTTTTGGGATTCAATATGGTTATTACAGGAAAGTGCTGTCCATGAATGAAGAGCAAACACGTCGCTTAGCACAGCAATCCCTTAGTGAGGCAGTCGAAGACCTTGAAATAAATGAGTTTGTACGCGTCTTAAGTAAAGATATACAGAAGGATTTATCTTTTCATAAGAAAATGGAAGGGCAGGATCTGTCTAATGTCTTATCCCCTAATATGCAACGTTATCTGGATTCGCTACAAGCTATTAGCCCAGACAAACAGCCCCTATTACAGAAGGAAATCATTTCAGCCTACTTCAATCATGGCAATAAATTAGACCGTTATATCCTAAAACACATATACGGAGGTTATTATTACGATACGATACCTCAGTTGATACCCAAGCAGCTGCTACAAGATCGTGTTCGCTATTATCTTAGGACAAATGGTATTGAAAATGATTTTAGCCTAAGTCTTTATGATAAGTCTAATAACTTAATCTATGAGCATTTCGAACCGAGGATGCTAAGGACTTCATCAGACACCTTGGGAGGCATTAGTCAAGGCATCTTTATACGTGAAAATAAAGATAGTAAGGAGCAGTCTTTCGTTCGCTTAAGGTTGGACTTTCAGGCAAGTAGTCGCTCTATTTTTTACTTTGCCTTGCCCGGTTTAATTTATATCCTTTTGATTGTATTGTTTGGCATCGCCATTATGACTTACTTTTTTAAGGAGCTTTCTTTTCAAAGTATGAAGGCAAGCTTTATCAATAATATGACGCATGAGCTAAAGACACCAGTGAGTTCCATAAGCCTTGCTGTACAAAGTCTTCGTAGTAAACAAGGAGATGGAAGACAACAGGAAAGACTTGAGTTGCTCAATATATTAGAACAAGAGGGGAATCGCCTTCATCTACTTGTCGAGAAAGTTCTACAGTCTTCTCTATTGCGTAATAAGAAAAGTAACATACATCTAAAAACACTTGACTTGTATGAGATATTATTCCCTATAATTGATATTTATACGCTACATGTTGAGAAAATAAAAGGAGACTTAGAGTTAGATGCAGATGCTTCAGATACGTGGGTTCGAGTGGATAAAATGCATCTTAAGAATGTCTTCTTTAACCTATTTGATAATGCTATCAAATATAGACGACAAGATGTTCCCTTAAAAATAAAGGTTATAGTTAAGAATACAGAAGATAATATCCTTATTGCTATAGAGGATAATGGTATTGGAGTGCCAAAGGAAGCACTAAAGAAAATATTCAAGCGTTACTACAGAGTGCCAACTGGTAATATGCACAACGTCAAAGGCTTTGGGCTTGGCTTAGCTTATACTTCTGATGTGATTAAGAACTTTAATGGTACAATTATTGCCCAAAAGTCTGATTCAGGAGGTTTGAGAGTCCTGCTTAGCTTACCCTTAGTTGAAGGAGAAGAAGAATAGTTTATAATACAATATAATGAAAAATAAAATGGAGACAAAGTTAAAAATCTTTTTATGTGAAGATGAGGAGAACCTTGGTAATATCCTTGTTGAGCTGTTAGAGTCGCATCACTATGATGTGTCTCATTTCTCAGATGGAGAGTCTGCCTCTAAGGCTTTCCGTGCCGACACTTATGACCTCTGCCTATTAGATGTCATGATGCCTCTTAAAGATGGCTTCACTTTGGCTAAAGAAATCCGCACAATGGATAGCGAAGTGCCTATCATCTTCTTGACTGCCTTAGGACAGAGAGAGGATATTCACGAAGGACTACGCCTTGGAGCAGATGACTATATGACTAAGCCTTTCAGCATGGAGGAGCTAATCCTTCGTATTGAAGCTGTGCTGCGTCGTTCTGGCAGTTTAGAGCGTGAGGATACTACTGTACTTCCTGATATTATTCATATTGGTCGCTACGTGTTTAACCGCACAACGCACGTCCTAAGTGCTAAGCTTAGCCTATCAGAAGTAGAGGGTCTTAAAGAGCATGCGAGAAAAGGTCGTGTTCCACAGGTGCTTAGCAAGTTGATTGCTGTGCCTAATGAAGACAAGATGTTTCTCTATAAGCAGAGACTTACAACTAAGGAGTACGAGTTGTTAAGTCTTCTTTGTAAGTTTGTAAACAAGCCTCTGCAACGCAACTATGCTTTGGAGAAGATCTGGAGACGTGAGGAGGAAGATAGCGACAAGCCACAGCCTACACAACGCAATATGGACGTTTATGTAAATAAACTTCGTCGTATGTTGGAACTTGATACTACTATTGAAATTAAGAATATACATGGTAAGGGTTATATCCTTATTGTGCCTTAGCCCACTGATAAGATGAATTCTTTACAAGCTATTTCCCCTATTGATGGACGTTATCGCCGTCAGGTTGAGACACTTTCAGAGTTTTTCTCTGAAGAAGCTTTAATCCGTTATCGTGTACGTGTTGAGATTCTCTACTTCATTGCCTTGAGCAGAGAGATTCCACAGCTAAAAGGTCTTAAGGAACGTGTAAAGCTTGAGGACTTACACAAGATTTACAGCGAACTTACAAGTGAAGATGCTCAAAGAATCAAGGACATTGAGAAAATTACAAATCATGATGTCAAGGCGGTTGAGTATTTCATCAAGGAGCGTTTTGATGAACTTGGCTTAGAGACTGAGAAGGAGTTTATTCACTTTGGACTAACCTCTCAAGACATCAACAACACTTCCTTCCCTCTGATGCTTAAGGAGTCTATCTTCAAGGTTTATATGCCTCTTTTTGAAGAAGTTCTGGAGACGCTAAAGAAGTATGCCGAGGAATGGGCAGATGTTCCTATGCTTGCACGCACACATGGTCAGGCAGCTTCGCCAACACGTTTGGGTAAAGAGATGATGGTCTTTGTATATCGCTTGCAAGAGCAAATGAGTCAGCTTGTTCGTGTCCCTCATACGGCTAAGTTTGGCGGTGCGACAGGTAACCTTAATGCTCATCGTGTAGCCTATCCTGAACATGATTGGCTTAGCTTTGCGAATAACTTTGTGGCTCAGGAGCTTGGTCTGCAACGTGAGGCTTTCACTACGCAGATTGCTAACTACGACTATACGGCTGCTCTATTTGATGCTATGGAGCGTATCAACGTTATCTTTATTGACCTTGCACGAGATATTTGGACTTATGTCTCAATGGACTACTTCAAGCAAAAGATTAAAGAGGGCGAAGTTGGCTCTTCGGCAATGCCACATAAGGTTAATCCGATTGACTTCGAGAATGCAGAAGGTAACCTTGGCTTAGCTAATGCACTCTTTGGTTTCTTGGCTCGTAAGTTGCCAATTTCTCGTCTTCAGAGAGACCTGACAGACTCAACAGTGTTGCGTAATATAGGCGTTCCTCTTGGTCATACGCTGATTGCTTTCAATAGCCTAAAGAAAGGACTTGACAAGCTGCTTCTTAATAAGGAAAAGATTGCTCTTGATCTTGAGAACAATTGGCCAGTGGTTGCAGAGGCTTTGCAAACGATTTTGCGACGTGAAGGCTATCCAAAGCCTTACGAAGCCCTTAAGGCTTTGACACGTACGAATGAGAAGATCACAGGAGAAACGATTGCAAACTTCATTGATACGCTTAATGTTTCTGATGAAGTTAAGGCAGAGATGAAGCAAATCACACCATCAAATTACTTGGGTTACTAAAAGTTCTTAAGTAAAACGTAGAATAAAAAGGCTGTATCGCATTTTGGTATAGCCTTTTTATTCTACGTTTTATTGCGGAGGGGAAGGGATTCGAACCCTCGAAACGCTTTTGACGTTTACACGCTTTCCAGGCGTGCCTCTTCAACCACTCGAGCACCCCTCCTTCTTAATACTCACAAAGATAAGATATTTTTCGAAGTTATTGTAGTTGGAAAATAAACTCAAAATTAGAATAAACTATAAAAAAAAAGTATCTTTGTCTTTCAGAAGCATTGTATGTAATTTCTTTTTGATGGATATTAAAGTATTACAACTTGGAAAGTTCCACCCTATCAAAGGTGGGGTAGAGAGGGTTATGTTTACCTTCATGCAGGGTCTTGCGGCACGTAAGATCTCCTGTGATATGCTCTGTGCTTCCGATGATGAGGATGTTGGTACGACGACCTTTAATAGATATAGTAAGCTCATTAAGTCAAAGACGGCGACTAAGCGTCATTCAACAATGATTTCATTTAGAATGATTTATCGTCTAAGGCTTATTGCAAATAATTATGATATTATTCATATTCATCATCCAGACCCAATGGCAGCTTTAGCCCTATTGCTATCTGGATATAAGGGGAAGGTTGTCTTGCATTGGCATAGCGATATTTTGAAGCAAAAGTTTTTGCTTAACTTCTATCGCCCAATTCAAGCTTGGCTTATAAGAAGGGCTGACCTAATCCTTGGTACGACTCCAATATATGTAGAAGAGTCTCCTTTTCTACAAGGGGTGAAGTCTAAAATAGCTTATCTCCCAATAGGGGTAAGAGAGCGTTGCCCTGAAGAAGATTTGGTCGCAAAGATTCGTAATCAATATCCGGGTAAGAAGATTGTTTATTCTATGGGACGTCTTGTTGAATATAAGGGCTTTGAGTATCTGATTAGTGCTGCAGATTACTTACCTAATGATTATGTAATTCTCATTGGGGGAAAAGGACCTGAGAGAGGACGATTGCAAGATTTGGTTAAGGAGAAAGGTTTGGAGGATAAGGTTAAGATTTTAGGCTTTATCCCTTCGGAAGTTGAATCCGCCTATTATGGTGCTTGTGATGTATTCTGCTTAAGCTCTATCATAAGGACGGAAGCTTATGCGATTGTTCAAGTAGAGGCAATGTCTGCTGGCAAACCCATTGTTGCAACCAAAATAAAAGGCTCTGGTGTTGCTTGGGTAAATGAAGATGGAGTCTCAGGGCTAAATGTCCCACCTAAGGACTCGAAAGCAATTGCTGAGGCTGTGCAGAAGATTTGCTCTAATGAAGAGGTTTATAATAAGTTTTGTCTTGGAGCAAAATACCGTTTTAAGCGACTCTTCACTAAGAATCAGATGCTTGATGGGTTGATTGATTTCTATAAAAAAGTGTTGGATATAAAGACAGATAATATCCTTGATAAAGCGTAAAGTTTAAGATTTTAGATGATATATGGGAGCTTTTATTAAGCGAAGTTTGGATTTTTTATTAGCCTTATTCTCAATGTTGCTCTTTGCTCCATTGATTATGATTATTGCAATCTTGGTAAAGCTTGACGACAAAAAGGGTACGGTGATTTATGCACAAGAACGTATCGGCTATAAGGGAAAGATATTTAGGCTCTATAAGTTTCGCTCCATGAGAATGGATGCCGAGAAAGATGGTACTCCTCAACTCTATCAAGGAGAGGAGATCGATCCTCGATTGACGAAGGTTGGGCGTTTTATTAGGGCTCATCACTTAGATGAGTTTCCCCAGCTGTGGAATGTCCTTAAAGGTGAGATGTCTTTTGTTGGACCACGTCCTGAAAGGGAGTTCTACGTCAAGCAAATCATAGAACATAATCCAGACTATGTTAAGTTATATGCACTTAGACCGGGGCTATTCTCTTATGCTACATTATATAATGGCTATACAGATACGATGGAGAAGATGTTGAAGCGTTTAGACTATGATCTTCAATATTTACGAGAGCAATCGCTCTTTGTAGATATAAAGATTATATTTTTAACCTCAATTTCTATTATCTTTGGTAAGAAATTCTAATGAAATAAATATAAAAAGAATATGAAGAAAACAACATTCTTGCTAAACTTAAGTTTAGTGTTACTTCTTGGACTACTAATGGGTAGTTGTACTACTCGCAAAACATTTACATATTTGCAGGATGTAGAGCTTGCAAAGACTTACGTTGCTCAGCATGATGCTAAGGTACTTGTTAGACCTGGAGACAAGATAAATGTACACGTAGGAAGCTTATTCCCAGAGTTAGCAGCTCCTCTTAATGGTGGTAGCTATAAAATGATTATGCCTATGGGAGGTGGATCATCAAGTACTACAACAGGAGAGATGGATAGCAGAGCTAAGCAACTCTCTGGTTATTTAGTCGATAAGACTGGTTATATTACTATGCCTGTCCTTGGTGAAATATATGTACAGGGTCAGACTCTTAGTCAAGTCAAAGAAACTATTACTCAAAAGATATTGGAGGGTAAGCATCTTTCTGATCCTATGGTTACAGTTCGTTTTGCAAATTTCAAGGTTTATCTTTTAGGAGCAATCAATAAGGGTTCTACGGGAGGTTCTACGGGTAGCACTAATTATGGTAATGGAGGCAGTTTCTTTACACGAATGAATGGCGTGAATGGGGGAGTCCTTCGTATCTATGATAAGGAGCAAGTTAATATATTAGAGGCATTAGCTTTAGTTGGAGATTTAGGTGTAACTGCTAAGATTAGTAGAGTAAACATTATTCGTCGAACGGACAATAAGTATGTTACTCATCGACTAAATCTAAAGAGTGTTGATATGTTTAATTCTCCAGGTTTCTATTTGCAACAGGATGATATTGTATATATTGAATATCGTTATCGTGGTCAGCAATCTATTGACAGAGGTATGCAGTTGCTTGGTTATGGATTTTCTGCAATATCGACTGTTGTCTCAGTTCTTGCGTTATTAGCAATCTATAAAAAATAGGGATAATGAGTTTAGAACCTAATAATAAAGCAATAGCACAAGCTCCTAATCAGGAAGAGGCTAATCAAACGAATATCAATCTTATTGATGTTTTCTTCTTTCTACTAAGGAAGTGGTACTGGTTTGTTTTAGCTGTTGGATTATTTACAGGCTATATGTTCTATAAGTCTGCAAGGCAGCACTTCACTTATAGTAGTACTGTAACGGCAGTCATACGAGACCCTTCTCAAAGAACGTCAATCAACTATGACCTTTATGCCTTCCGTCGTGCAAGAGTAAATATTGAGAATGAACGTTTGCAACTTCGCTCTCGTCTTGTTATTGCAGACGCAATCAGATCTTCTCAAGCAAACATCAACTATGTAGTAAAAGATGGTTTGCGTCCTGTAGAAATGTATCTATCTTCTCCTGTAATTATTCAATTTACCGACTCTTTGGAGAAGTATAGTTCCTTTGTTGTAGAATATAAGGATCAGGCTAAGGCTATTCTAAAGACTAACGAGGGGACAGAACAGAAAGAAGTTGCTTTCGGAGATACTATTAGCTATCAAAATAGATTATTCGTCTTGACTAATCAACGAGAGAAAAAGTGGAAATATACTGATGTTGCTATTTCGACAATTCCTGTGAAGACTCTTGCGGCTACTTATCAGTCTCGTCTGAGAATTGGTCAACCAGAGGGACGTGCAACAGTCTTGGCATTGTCAATAACAGAAAACTCAAAAGCAAAAGCTACAGCTTTCTTAACGGACCTTGTTGACTCTTACAACAAGGAGATGAATGGTCTAAGAAGGCAAATTGCTCAAAATACTGCGAACTTTATCAATGAGCGTATTAAGGTTCTAAATAAAGAGCTTGATAATATCTCAAGTCAGGTAACTCGTTTCCAAAAGTCGAGTAATTATATTGATCCGTCAACGGTAGCTGGGAACTATCTGGAAAGAGTTAAGAGTGGAGAGAGTGCTCTTATTGATATTGAGACACAAAAGCAATTACTTAACTATCTCAAGAGTGCTATTGTAAATGCAGATACAAACAATTCATTTTTACCTGATAATTTTGGTATTAAAGGCCCTGCTATTAGTCCAAATATTTCGAAATATAATGAGCTTAAGGTTATTCGAGATAAATGGTTAGAGCGAACAGGCAATCAAGCAGACCATCCTATGGTTCGTCAGTATCAGAAGGCTATGGGTGAAGTGAAAGAGGCTATTGAACGTTCTGTTAATAGTTACCTGCAGACGATGAACCTTCGAGTTAAGGAAATTAATCGTCAGCGTTCTGAAGGTATTACTAAGATGTCTACAATGCCAAAGAAACAGCGTGAGTGGTTGGATATTGAACGTCAACAGAAGATTAAGGAAGCTCTATATACTCAGTTGCTTAGTAAACGAGAAGAAAATACTCTTGCTCAAATCGTTCAGAGTGATAACGCCTATATCATGGACTTTGATACAGGTCCTGAAGGTCCTATTAGTCCAAATACAATGCGTTCTGTACTTATAGGTTTGGCTCTCGGTATATTCTTTCCTGCTGCCTTCTTTGTCTTAAAGATGATTCTTGACAATAAGATATATACACGCAAGGAACTACTTGACAGGATTTCTGTTCCATTCTTAGGAGATATACCTCTCGGAAGTAAGAAGAAAGATTTTGAGGCAATATCAGAACAGGGTACTGATAATCTGACAGAAGCTTTCCGTGTCTTAAGGACAAATATGCTCTTTATGTCTCATGAGGGGCATAAGCCTAAGAAGATTATGTCAATATCGTTTGGCGAGTCTGCAGGTAAGACTTTTGTTATGTATAATCTTGCACGAAGCTTAGCATTCTCTGGATCTAAGGTGTTGATCATCGATATGGATATTCGTAAGGGAACAATCTCTAAGCGTCTTAAGGTTAAGGGTATTGGTCTAACAAACTACTTAGCTGATGATAGTGTTGATGTAAATGAACTAATTCGTCAAGATGAGAATTGTGCTAATATTAGCATACTTCCTTCAGGCTCTTCTGTTCCTAACCCAGCAGAGCTGCTGATGAGTAAGCGATTGGATAAGGTCGTTGATGAACTTGCCGAGAAGTATGACTATGTACTTATGGACTGTGTGCCATTTGGTGTTGTAGCCGATGGTAGTGTCGCTAACCGTGTAGCAGACATGACAGTCTTTGTCGTTCGTTCTGGAATCCTTGATCGCCGTATGTTGCCAGACTTGCAGGGACTTTACTCTAATAAGATTCTCAATAATATGGCTATCGTCCTTAACGGCGTTAAGGGAAGTAATCGTGGTTATGGTTATGGTTATGGTTATGGTTATGGTTATGGTTATGGTTATGGTTATGGTTATGGTAACCGTAAAAAGAAGAAAGGTCTCCTTTCCTTCTTCCGTAAATAATCAATATACTCTATGATGAGCAAGCATGCTTATCTTTAAGACTTACAGCCGACAGGTATTCTTTTGAATCCTTGTCGGCTGTATTTGTTTAACTTATAGCTATAAGCAAATTCTTGCTAAAGAAAATATATGAAAATGTTGGAACAAGTTATATATCAAGTTGCAGAGGAGTATATCGTTTTGAATACACCTTCTAAATCAAAGACAATAGAGCTATTTAAGAATTATAAGCCTTTCTTGAGAGAGTCTTTGCCTAAGGGCGAAGAACCGTTGATGGAGGTCTATGGCTCTTGTCTGGATAAGGCTGTGTTAGTAGATGGAGATAAGCTTGTAGAGGAAAGTTCTGAACCACACTTTCATTCAAAGCTTTATACTTCTAAAGATAGAACACATGTCTTAGAGATTACTTACTTCAATCAGAAAGGAACTGTACGTTGCAGTGAGGATTGGCGAAAGATTTATTGTTCGCCAAGCTTAGATGACAAAGGCTCTGCCTTAGTCTTGGATCGCTTCATCATGATTGCCTTTGGTCTTGCGACAATTCCTCTTGCTATGCTTAAAGTTCATGCTTCGGTAACGGAGCTAAATGGAAAAGCCTTAGTCTTCATGGGCGTTAGTGGTACAGGTAAGAGTACACATAGTAAGTTATGGCGAGAGCATGTCGAAGGCTGTACTTTACTTAATGATGATGAGCCTATCGTTCGTCTAATGCCTGACAATACTGTCCGTGTCTACGGTTGCCCTTGGAGTGGTAGTACACATTGTTATCGTGATGAGTGGGCAGAGTTAGTAGCCTTTGTGCATCTATATCAAGCTCCAGAGAATAAGCTTACAAAACAAATTGGACGCTTCGCCTTCGACTCCTTGTATACCTCCGTTGCTTCTATGAGAACGCTTGGGGAGATGAATATGAAGCTTTTTGAAACGGTAGCAGATGTTCTGTCTATTGTTCCGCTTTATCGCTTAGACTGTTTACCTAATAAAGAAGCTGTTGCATTAACTCGTTCATTATTAGATTAGCTATGGATAAACCTTATAAAGCACCCGAGGTTCGGAATAGTAATTTAGCAAAAAAAGAAGGTTTTATTTTCTTTACTGATGTTGCGACTGCTTTAGAAAGTGGACGAAAAGTTTTGCTTGAGGCAAGAGGTTGGAGTATGTTACCCATGATTTGGGATAGGCGTGATAACTTGTTTTTAGCTCCCTTGACAGAGGATAGCATCACTGTTGGGCGACTGCTCTTTGTCCGTTTAAGTTCTAAACGTTATATTTTACACCGACTTGAAGCAATTGATGGTAACCGTTTAACCTTACGAGGTGATGGTAATCCTTATCAGCGTGAAGAATGCGATAGGGAAGAGGTGCTTGGTGAACTTATTGCTGTGGAACGTGATGGCAAGATGCTTGAGCTTGGATCCCAATTATGGGAGAGCTACGAGACTTGTTGGCCGAAGAATAGCTTTGTTCGTCGTGTACTGCTCTTTTTTTATAAGCGAATCTTCATCTTTAAGTCCTTCAAAATTCCTAAAGATTAGTAAGTTGATACAATGAAAAAAGCATGCCCTTTTGGACATGCTTTTTTTGTGTCTTAAGAAAAGGCTTAGCTTATGCTTCTTCAGTAGTAGCTTCTTCCTTAACTTCTTCTACAGCTTCTACAACTGGCTCATTCTCTGAAACAACCTCGAAAGGTAGTTCAACGTTCACTTCCTTGTGGAAACGAACTGAAGCAGTGTAGCTACCAAGAGCCTTAACACCCTTCACTACGATGATCTTACGATCGATCTCGATACCCTTCTTAGCAAGCTCTTCTGCAATCTGAATGTTGTTTACAGATCCGTAGATAGCTCCCTGAGCACCAGTCTTTACTGCGATAACAAGCTTTACACCGTCAAGAGCCTTAGCTTGCTCTTCTGCCGCAGCCTTCATAGCTGCAATCTTGTGAGCACGTTGCTTTAGGTTTTCAGCAAGTACTTTCTTAGCTGATTCTGTTGCAACGATAGCTTTTCCCTGAGGGATTAGAAAGTTGCGACCGTAGCCATTCTTTACAGTTACGACATCGTCCTTGTAA
>PDWI01009064.1_pt1 | contig 11515 bp, 12 predicted proteins | sample 1430891 | NCBI WGS metagenome assembly PDWI01 (sample SAMN01162508, study PRJNA174530) | Oral metagenome, whole genome shotgun sequencing project. | biome: Marine environment; feature: Marine mammal; material: Swab sample of the gingival sulcus; isolation source: swab sample of gingival sulcus...
TGACTGAGAAACACTAAAACTAACTCTAACAATAACGGCTGATATTAACTATTCATACTTTCTGATTGCAGCATTCACAATAGCTGATAATAAAAACTGTACCCGTTTGGCACTAATGCGACTGGGTTTTCTGGTTTGTTGGATTTGTAAGTCAGCAAAGCTAAGTTGTTTCATCATTAAAAATTTGTTGAGTTAATTGGCTAGATTATAGAATATCTGAGGGTGGGTTTTGCAAAGGGTTCTAATAGCCAGTATCAGCAGATAAATTGATAAATAAACAAGCATATGTCGATTTAATAGTTAACTCGATCTTAGTTGCTTTGAAATAAAAGAAGATAAAAGAGATAGTTTAGAGTCCCAATTAACAACAGAAGCAAATTCTTTCATTTCATTACTAACCTCGTTCACATTTTCTGAAATTCCTTTAGCAAAAGTAATGATATCTTCAAGACAGTAATTTTTTTCATCAAGGTACTTCGCAAAAGACTCACTACCGCTTAAATCTGTATCTTTGTAAGCATATATAAACGGTAACCTACGGACAATATATTCACGAGACTTTAGTGGGCAGGCTTCAGTCATATTCTTTTTTGATAATGCCAAGCTACTGATTCCAATATTTGCTGTCTTCATTAACTCATTCAAACCATCACCGTACAAGCTCCCGTGTAAGTAAATAGAAACTTTATCATTAGTTACCTTTTTAACTTGTTCTCTTTGTTTTTCAGATAGACTTCCAATCAACTGAAGCGTGATTCTTACACTTTTATTATACATTTTTAATTTTTTAATCAACATTTCCAAGCCTTGCCAAGGTTCGAATTTAGAAGCAATAAAAACCATATTTAATATCTTACCATCAAAGGGTATAAAACCAGTAAGTGGATAGCCATTAGAGTGGATACCATTAGCTAAAGTTAATGCTGGTAAGCTTTTAGTCAACTTTTTAAGTTCAATCTCACGTATCTCATTGGTAACAGCTACAATGCCGACCATCTGTGATATAAATTTTCCTGAACAATATTTTTCGATACAGGCGCGACTTTTATCGACAACTCGACCAACTGCAAAAAGCTCTGATATCTCATCAGTGTGATGTTCTGTAAAAGTCTTATTTCCGTACTTTTGTGCATAGTAACGATAACCAAAACCATCTACTAGTGGGTAGCGCAACACAATTGCATCATAGTCATCCAAAGGTAGAAGCTTAACTAAGCTATTCATTTTAAATAATTTAAAGACTGTTCTTTTTAAAAAGTCAGTTGGCAACCAGTTATATGACTTTCTAATAGCAAAAAAATTTTCAACCTGATAACTCTCAACTAAATTTAATAAATAGAAATCCATCTGTAAATTATTCTTTCGAGCTACTTTTGCTTTATCTTCTATTTTTTTAAAAATCCCCGAAGAATAAGAAGGAAGTATAGAGATATGAGCAATTTTCATATTATTTCTGATGTCTCATCAAAATTTAATATTATAAGTTTACTGGAATTTCCATTTCCATATAGATTCACGTCATATTTAACAGTAAACAGACTCTCTCTATCGACATGAGCCTCCTCTTGTAGACCAATACTATCTGTCATAATTAAACTACTGTTATCAATCAGCCATACCATTTCGAGATAACCAACAGACTCTATTATGAATAGCTTGCTCAAATTAACTTGTAAATTTTCTAAAATCTTCTTTGTCCTTGGATGTAGTGGCAGGATAACTTGTTTTTCTTGGCTAATGTCTCAAATATACTTTCAAGCTTAGCTACATTAGCTTTATTCTCTGCACGATAAATAGTGCAAAGAATAAAGTTATTATCTACTTTAGATTTACTGCAAAATTTTTATAAAAATTTTGCATAACATCATCTGAGTTAACTATTCGATAATCTAAAGACTCATAACCTTCTTTAACCAAATTATCTACTGCAATATCCGTCAAGAAAAATAATATATCACTTACTCTACCTGTTAAAATACGGTTCACTTCTTCTAGAACCTTTATAGCTGGCTTTGTATGCAATTTACTGGAACTATAGCCCTTGCAAGTGTTGAATTTGTATCTCCGTAAACCATCATCCAATCTGGTGCCTTTTTCAGTACAATATCTTTTATTTTTTACTATTCGGCCTGTCATGGTACCATGAGATTTTCTACCAAGACCCAAAAATTAATCTAGTTTAGGAATTTTCATGTCTTCAAAAAATATCACTCATATTGGCATCATAGTGTTGACTTGTATGTAAAGTTATTTCCATAACATTACTATCTTGGAAATTTCTCGACTGATGCTACTTGTTTTAATAAATTGAGGTCTTGACCTAGTATGGTAAGTATCTTCATAACGCTTAAATGGTAGTCAAAATAGTCGTAAATTTAATTAGATTCTAGTACTTTTGTATACATGTTTTTTTTTGTAGCGCTCAGTTCTGAATTATGCCATAGCAGTGTAAAACAACCATTGACACTCTGACAGGCATATTTAAGTTGATTAAATTTATCTACCGCCTCCTTACCTGTACCTAGCCCTAAATAACCGTCACTAATAACAGAACATTCCATCGCAATTAACGGCCTTATTCTTAAGTTTAAAGCTTTCTTAGTAATAGGATTAATTGCCGGATATTCAAAACACGTCCCACACCGAAAGCCCGGTCTATCTGCATAAGTCAAGGTTGAATCATATGCCATTCCCGCTTTCTCCCACAGCATCAGCGTCTCCGGTTGCCAACGAAGATAATGCATTCTGCCGCCAAACCTGGATTGTACAATACCTAAATTTTGGCAGGCTATTTTGAGCATCTCAGCTTCCTGCAAAAAAGCCTCTTGATTCTGATAGGTGGAGTAACTGGGGTGTAACCCTATTTCGTGCCCACGACTAGAGATCTCTTTCATCAAATTACTAATGGCTGGATGAGATAGGTGATAATCTGCATCATATTTTTTGTCGGTCACACCACAAATAAAGTAAAAAGCACTTTTTAAATTGTGTTGATCTGAGATATCCATTAACCATGTAAAAGTATTGTATGGATCTTTGGGGTGCAGTATTTTTTTAGTCTGCATCCAAACAAATGGTGCATACATGGCTGATGAAACATCCTTGCGTAGTAAAGAACCACTCATTTTTTTTAGTAATTGTGGAAAAGTAGAAAATCTAAAACGACTGGGGCGATCTACATCGTGTGAGACTTTCATGGAGAAGTGATATTTTTTTAACGCGAGACCTTTCCAAGTTTTTTCGATAATCTGCCCTAAAATAAACAACCACTCATCGACTATAGGCCTTTCTAAATAACCGTGTTGATAAGCATGTGATGCCGTCGCAGGAAAGCGTCCGTGTGAATCTAAATTCGTCGCCCCAACTTCTTCTTGGCGAGACAACATCCAATACGTCAAACCTAAAATATCATAGTTAACTATTGTTTTGCCCATATTATAAAACACCAAACGGTCTATTGACTCAGCTAGGCCGGGTTGGGGAATTCTTTTTTCTATTGAGTAATTAAAGTCCTCGCATTTCACATCAAAGTCCGCACACGGCAATGTGTCATAAATACCGTAAAAACCATTGATTAACTTTGGAAAAACGATAGTAATGGCATCAGAAGCAAGAGAAACGACAATGCTATTATCAACAAACTGAATAGTAAAATGGTGCCCAAATCGCTCAAATAATACTTGTTCTAACCAGTTGGAAATTTTTTCGAAATCAGTCATCAATATTTACGCCACACCAAATTTCTTTGTAATCCTTTTAATAATCGCCTCATCATTATGCCAAATTTTAATAACAGCAATTTGACCCCGAGTAACCCAAGGCTTATAGCTATAATCAATGCCTTTTTCCTTTAAATAGGCTTTCCAGCTATTTAGCTCAGTTGTATTTCTAAAATACTTTTCCAGTAAAAATATATTTTTATTGTGTTGTATTTTTACTTCTTTATCCAGCATAGAACATATATACAAATCAGCAAAATGATTGCCCGTTGCTCGACTTATTGGCGGCTCAAATCCCCCTCCCATTCTATTAGAAAATTCTATAATTTTAATTTCACCCGCGTCATTTACTTTTAACTCACAGTGATAGGCACCATGTTTTAACCCACACATATTAAATGCACTTTGTAATGTGTTTTTGATTTTCTCAGAAACAGATGCTGGTATTTTTGTGTTAAACAAAAACCAGTTAATATTAAAATAAGGGAAAAAACCTTGATAGTTCTCTGCGATAATACAAAGAATGAACACTTCACCATTGACTAAAATTCCCTCGATATCATACTGACGGCCAACAATATATTCTTCAGCTAAAAAACTTGTTTCAAATTCGGTCATCCTTTTTTCATTTTGTGCATCTGAAAGTGCCTTGTGCATTTCATCACTAGAATTAACCAGAACGACCCCTTCTGAGCCCGTGCCAATATTGGGTTTGATTACACAGGGATAAAAATTGACATCATTAATATCACTGATACTGTGAATGGTTTTTTTATTAACAAAACTAATCCCATTTTTATTTAGACAAGTCCGCATATAGTCTTTATCAAGCGAACACCTTACAGCTTTTAATCCATTACCTTTATTATTTAACTGGGAATTTAAATAATTATAGGCAGGCACTAAAAAGTCACCAGCTTGTATCAATACGTAATCTATATTTTTTCTTTTGCAATAGTCTAATAATTTTTGGTAATTGTTTTCACTAAAATCTGAACACTGTTTTAAAAATGCAATTTTTCGCCATCTACGTTTAAATAAGAAAGTATAAAAGGGGTAGCGTTTGGTTAAAATAAAGCCGACTTCACAATTATCTAACTCTTTTGAATCAAATAAAAAACTACAATTTAAATAATCACCTAATATAGCAATAGTGACTCTATCGTTTTGATTGTTATTCTGTGCAAAAGTAAAGTTAATTTTAAATTTTAAAAAATGCTTTGCTAATATATTTACAGTAATCTTGGTATATTTTTTTATATAAAACAGCAGGTTATTCATTAGTTATGATTTCTCATGTTTTGGCTTGTTTGTTACATAAGTGAAATTCATAAAAATACCCAATCACATATAATATAGACTGAAGAATTGCGTAGCTGATAAAGAAAATAAATACATTATTTTGGCTAGTTCCTAAATACCAAGAAAAAAGCATAAAGCTAATAAGTGCTAACTGCCAAGTAATATTATATGTGACTTTTTGGTGTATGGTAGAAAACTGGCTAACAGGGGTTGTTGTAAAACTCAAAAAAAACATGGCAATTAATATTTGGGCTATTTCACCTGCTGGACGCCATTCTTCACCAAAAAAGAACGCAAATAGCATATCACTAAAAAAGAAAATAATAATAGTTGGGATTAAACCGATAGCAAAAAGACCACCAGAAACCACTAAATAAAGTTTTCGACAATCTTTTTGATGTGATGCCTTTTGAAAAAAAACATCTCCAATAGATTTAGCAATAATGCTTATTGGCCCAACAATGGCTCTTTGTACAATTAAGTAGTATCCAGCAAGTTTTAGATCAAATGAAATGGCTAAAATAAATGGAGTTAAGTTTCCCGCTAATGTATTTAATCCATAGGAGAAACTAAAAAATAAAGGAAATTTTTTATATTCAAAAGCAACAGATAATAAGTTTTTATAAGTTAGGTTTTGTTGCAAGTGAAAAAGTTTTTTAAAAGGTTGTTTGATTAGATTAGTAATACCAATTAGCTGACTAATAATTTGAGCAAAAACTAAGCTGCCAGCCCCCCCTAGAGTTATTCCGGTAGAGAGATTAATTCCTGCCATGCTTCCAGCTTGATATATTTTGGAGATTGAAATCTGTTTGTAGGCTCTTTGTCGACTGTAATAATAAAATAACGACTGATAGCAGCCTATAAAAAAAATAGATAATGGAGCAAAGTACAAATAGTTGCCTACAGCTTCAGACTTTAAAAAGTTAGCTATTTGTGAGTGATACATTGTAAAAGGAAAAATAGAAATAATCGAAACCAAGGAGCACATGATAATCGACAGGACTACTAAATGAAGGCTATCCTTCTTTTTCTTAGGCAACATAATAGCAAGTTCGTATTTTCCACAAGAGAAAGAAGCAATGATAAAAACCACGCTCATATAAATAGAAAATACCCCAAATTCTTCAGGGGTAAAAATTCGAGTTAAAATAGGGCTCATTAAAATGGGAATTGCTTGAGCGAATGCAGTTCCCGTCATTAGTGTCAATACATTACGAGAAAACTCACTTCTAGAAAAAAAAGACTTTGTATACATAAAATTAGGTGGGTTCTTATTTATCATGAATGAGGAGAGGGGGTAACTTGTTCCGTGACAGTTACAATAAGTTAGTAGCGCTTTCTCTCTTATTAATAAAATAAATCAGTTTAAGTCACTTTATTGGTAAACAATATTTCACTGGAAATAGGAAGTGACAAATTTTTAATTACTTTTATATCAATACAAAAAAATAGTTTTCCACAAATTATGCATTATTTCATTGGTACAATTTTATAGTCGGTTGGATAAAGTTGTTGCCTAAATTTTTTGATAAGAGGCTTGGGAATTTCTTTATTTTGATACGCCATACTCATATCTCCTCATAATTTTTTGAACATTGCACTGATTTTGAGCTTTACACAAAATTGGAGCAAAGAATCAGTGTCTTTAAAAATCATTTGTCATATATAAGCTTGAAAAGTATTTCTTACCTCTTTGTTGTCACAGCTTGCTTATTGTTACCTTAAGATTATCAATAACCTGATGGATTAGCTTGGTTCTCATATATGGATACATCGGCAAACTCAGTACTTTTTTTGCGACTAAATTTCCGATTGGCAAGAGAACATCACTTTGCAGGGCTGGTTGTTTATTTAGTGGCACGGGGTAGTGTATTGCTGTTGGAATACCCACTTCTTTCAGTTTTTTTTGTATGGTATCACGATTTTTTAGCCTAATGGTATATTGTGCATAGGCGCTGATATTGTGATCTTCAATGAATGGGGTGGTGTTGATACCTACTTGATTAAGTAATTCATTGTATTGTTTTGCTACTTGTTGGCGTAGTTGCATTTCATCATCAAGAATTTCTAGTTTGGGTAATAAAATTGCTGCTTGTAGGGTGTCTAAACGACTATTAATCCCAATGCGAACGTGATGATAACGGCGGTCTTGTCCGTGCCTGGCGGTTTGACTAATAACAGTGGCTAAACCTTCATCATTGGTAAATATTGCACCACCATCTCCATAACAACCTAAAGGCTTGGTTGGAAAAAATGATGTGGTTGCAATTGTGCTTAGATTACATGATTTTTTGCTTTTGTAGCTTGCGCCAAAACTTTGTGCGGCATCTTCAATAACGGGAATGTTGTATTTCTCGGCAATCACGTTGATAGCATCAAAGTCAGCACATTGACCATATAAAGATACGGCAATAATGGCTTTGGTATTTGGGGAAATGGCAGATTCTAGGGTCTTGGGGTTAAGGTTATAGGTCTTTTCTTCAATATCAGCGAATACTGGTTTTGCTCCAAGTAGTGCCACAGTTTCTGCAGTGGCAATATAGGTAAAGCCAGGAGTGATTACTTCATCTCCCACACTAACTCCCAGAGCCATTAGTGCAATTTGTATTGCATCTGTACCATTCGCGCAGGATATACAGTATTTCGCCCCGCAGTAATTTGACAGTTTTTCCTCTAGTTCGGTGACTTCAGGTCCCATGATATAATGACCATGCGTCAAGACTTTGGCAATATTGGTATCAATTTTATCTTTAATGCGTGCCTGCTGAGTGTTTAAATCAATAAACTGCATGTTTAATCCTCTTTTGTAACAATATTGCTACTTAGAATATATTTTGTATTGGTATGATTGCATACTGCTGTAGCGTCACCTGACAATGGTAAATCTAGTTGGTCTCCGTATTCACTCATCCAGCCAATTTGTCTAGCAGGTACACCTGCCATCAGTGCATAAGCTGGAACATCTTTATTAACTACCGCACCAGCGCCAATAAATGCATATTCACCGATGGTTATTCCGCATACAATGGTGCAGTTGGCTCCTAAGGTTGCCCCTTTTTTTATAAGGGTATCTTTATACTCATTTTTTCTATTAATCAGAGATCTGGGATTAAATACATTGGTAAATACCATGCTCGGACCACAAAAGACACCTTCCTCTAAAGTGACATTATCATAAACAGATACATTGTTTTGGATTTTGCATCTGTCTCCAATGATTACTTTGTTTCCTATGAAAACACTTTGGCCAAGTGAAACATTACTGCCTATTTTAGCTCCAGCACAAACATGAGTCCAATGCCAGATTCTAGAGCCATCGCCAATCTTTGCTCCATTATCTACAATGGCAGATTCATGAATTTGAATATTCTTGGACATAGACTAAAACTCTAGAGGAAGTGATACTGTTTTATCATCACGCGCAGAAAGGTAGGCTGCTATTAATAGTTCGAGTGACTTTAAGCCCTCTCTCCCATCTGTTTCTGGTTCTGCATTTCCTTGTAAAACATCAATTACATTTTTAAAATAGAGAGGGTGACCAAATCCGTAGACTGAGGTTGTTTGGTAGTTGGCTTCTTTTACTTGGTTGTCATATTCTTTTGGCTCATCAAATTCCCATTTTTGAATGTCATTGACAGCCATTCCGCCTATGCGGACTGTACCTTTGTCACCTAAAATTGTTATAGAGCCTTCCATGTTATTTGGATAGGTGAGCATTGTCACTGCCATAGATCCTAAAGCCCCATTTCGCCAACGAATATTAAGTACACCTGTATCTTCTACTTCAATATCTCGTGTGGTGCTCATCATTGCTTGTATTTTATCGACTGGGCCAATGAGCCAATCAAGTAAGTCAACATAATGACTTGCCTGATTCATAAATGCTCCACCATCAAACTCCCATGTTCCTCTCCATTCTGCCTGATCATAATAGTCTTGTGGGCGTGTCCAGAACACATTGAGATGGACCATATTGATTTTGCCGAAGCGTTTTTCTCGAACAGCTTGTTTTAGGAGTTGGAGGGTTGTATTCCTACGATTTTGTTTTACAACAAATAAACGGACACCCGCATCATCGCAGGCTTTTACCATTCTCACGCCATCGTGCCATCGAGTAGCCATCGGTTTTTCTGTCACCACATGAACGCCATGTTTAGCCACCATTACTACTTGATCAGGATGTATTCCACTAGGTGTGCAGATTGATACAATATCGAGCTCTTCTTTCTCTAGCATTTCTTCTAGCTTAAGATAGCCTTTGATGTTGTACTGATCTTCGTGCTGTTTGAGAACTTCTAAATTTGTATCACAAATGGAGATAAGCTCAATATTTTCACTGTGCTTTTCAATCGATCCAAAGTGATTTTTTGATATACGTCCACAACCAACAATTGCACATCGAATCTTTCTATCTTTAATTATAGGGTACATAATTTAGGCCTTTACTATATTGTCTGCAGGTTCTAGGTATACACCACGAGTATCAATTAAAAGTTGTGCGTTATTTTTTAGTAGATCATAGTCAAATTTAGTGTGGTTTGTTGCAAGTAAAAGTACGTCATATTCAGCAATTTTTTTGGGTGTGAGCTCGATACTTTCAAGATCAAAGTGATGTTCGCGCATTATTGGGAATGTAGGTACATGCGGGTCAGTGTATTCAACAATTGCTCCCTTGGCTTTAAGCAACTCCATTAATTCAACAGAGGGTGATTCACGCATGTCATCAACATCTTTTTTGTAAGCGATACCTAAGACCAATACCTTTGATCCTTTTATTGATTTTTCTCGGTCATTGAGTGCATCCATCAATTTTCCAACTACCCAGCGTGGCATATTGGTATTTACCTCACCTGCAAGTTCTATAAAACGAGTATTGAGATCATATTCTCTAGCTTTCCATGTTAAATAAAATGGATCAATTGGAATACAATGACCTCCAAGGCCAGGACCAGGATAATAAGCTGTGAAGCCAAAGGGTTTAGTAGCCGCTGCATGAATAACCTCATGAATATCAATTCCCATTCGATCTGCAACTATTTTCATTTCATTCACGAGTCCTATGTTTACAGCACGATGAATATTCTCAAGTAATTTCGTCATTTCAGCTGTTTTTGTTGAGCTAACGGGTACTATTTGATCAATAGCAGGCTGGTACATTGCTTTCCCTACTTCCATACAGGCATCTGTATGGCCAGCAACAACTTTTGGGATTGTATGAGTCGTAAAATCCGGGTTACCTGGATCTTCCCTTTCTGGGGAGTAGACCAAGAAAATTTCCTTGCCAACTTTTAATCCACTTGACTCCATTCTTGGTAGCAGTTCTTCCTCTGTTGTACCTGGATAAGTTGTGCTTTCAAGTGAAAGAACATGTCCTTTTCGTAGAAACGGGACTACAGCATGTGTTGTATCTTTCACAAAGCTTAAATCTGGTTCTTTATGCTTGTTAAGGGGGGTTGGGATGCAGAGAATGAGGGTATCGGCCTCAGCCGCACGAGAAAAGTCAGTAGTTGCCTTGAAACCTTTATTTAAACTAGATTGGATTTCGGGTGATGGGATGTGTTCAATATAACTTCTTCCCTCGTTTAATGCGTTAACTTTATCTTGGTCAATATCTATCCCAATAACTTTAAAACCTATTTGTGCATATCGGATTAATAATGGAAGACCAACATAACCCAATCCGATTATGCCGATAGTTGCAGTTTTGTTATTTAATTTTGATATTAAGTCAGTTTTTATATTCATAAATATACTATTTTTAATGTGCAATTGATTTAATAGAATTGTTAGGAATTATTCCCAAACAAATCTTGCGTAATAACCTTATCTATACCGTCTTTAATATCATCAGTCATACAGTTTGTAATAATCACATCCGAGTTTTTCTTAAAAGCCCCTAGCTCAAATTAATTATCTTCTAGTTCTGCATAAAATAATGACATTGATGCTTTCGGCTTTTATGTGTTCATGACTCCTTAAATAGAAGATGCTCTAAAGTTATCTGAGTCACTTTTCATTATTAGAATGACTTTGAACAACCAACACAGATAAGCTACTATTTTTCCTGTATTTTTTTGAAAATAAACAACAATAGTTTCTATATTTAGAGGTGCTGTAAAAACAGCATTTTCCTCTTGCAGAGCAAGTCTTTATGAGGCGCACCGTCTAAGCCTGTTTGCGTTTTATCAACCACTTTAACAACAGCTAAAACTGCCTGCCAATTAACAACTGCATCTATTTTGCCAGTTTGGCACTAATGCGACTGGGTTTTCTGGTTTGTTGGATTTGTAAGTCAGCAAAGCTAGGTTGTTTCAACATTAAAAATTCGTTGGGTTAATTGGCTAGATTATAGGATAACTGAGGGTGGGTTTTGCAAAGGGTTTAAATACCTTCTCTTCTGTAAACTCAATATCCAGATTTTTTAGAAAAAACCACGGACGTAAAGACCATGTTGAATAGTTTTTATTGCCTATCACCAGTTCCAGCTTATTCAT
>PDWI01009065.1_pt1 | contig 11513 bp, 9 predicted proteins | sample 1430891 | NCBI WGS metagenome assembly PDWI01 (sample SAMN01162508, study PRJNA174530) | Oral metagenome, whole genome shotgun sequencing project. | biome: Marine environment; feature: Marine mammal; material: Swab sample of the gingival sulcus; isolation source: swab sample of gingival sulcus...
GCAATCCTTATGGGAGGACACGGCGATACTATGGTGCCACTTCCACGTTACACAACAGTTTCAGCTATTCCTGTAACTGAGCTTATCGACAAGGACAAGTTACAAGCTATTATCGACCGCACAAAAGTTGGTGGTGGCGAGTTAGTTAAACTTATGGGTACATCAGCTTGGTATGCACCAGGAACTGCTGCTGCTCAAATGGTTGAGGCTATCGTTAAGGATTCACGTAGAGTGTTCCCTGTTTGCGCAAGTCTTAATGGTGAGTACGGATTAAAGGACATTTATTTAGGGGTTCCTGTTATTTTAGGTAAAAACGGTATCGAAAAAGTTATTGAGTTAGACCTAAACAAAGAGGAAAAAGAAATGCTTTACACTTCTGCAAAAGCAGTAAAAGAGGTAATGGTAGTATTAGACAAAATGGATTTATTCAAGGAAAAATATGGAGAGTCAAATCCTATTGAATAATATAAACTAATATAGATTTTTTAAGAGAGCATTATTTTTAGTGCTCTTTTATTTTTTAGGATACATTATAAAACTTAAAAAGCTACTTACACCATTGTAAGTAGCTTTTTTATTAAGTTTTCTTGTAATTTACTATGTAAATCAATTATTTAGCTTCAACGTCAGATGCTAATTGACCGTATATATATGCTGTAAGTCCTAAGCTAACAGGAATTAAAACAATTAAATAATAAATACTTGATAAAGCAAGTGATATACTAGGTGATAACAAACTGAAAATGCATAGAGGTAAAACTAATACTACTTGTGCTCCAAACATAATCCACTTATAACCATAAGTAAGTTTGTTACTTAAATTAAGAGCCTCATTTGCATTTAGTCCTTTATCTACAACTAATAGTATTCCTAACGACCATGCCAAAGAAAGCACTATTCCAGGAATAATAAAAAATAGCATAGCTGCGAAAATTCCTACGTAACTCAATGCCATAACAAGGAAAAAGTCTCCCATATTTTTTAAATACTTTTTATTAAAAATCTCGGTAGGAGATATAATTTCTCCACGACTTAAACTTGCAGGAATTGTTATTAATGCAATTGTTGTTCCCACATTAATATAAGGAATCCAAAATGTTAGAATCCATAAAAGAACAGCTCCAATTAAAGAAAGAATATTCTTAAAACCAATGCTGAAAGCGTTTGATAACGCATCGCTAAATGAAAATTTTCGTTCCATAAAAATAAAATTTAATTTTTCCTACTCATAAGGCTTTTCGGTTTCGCCCCGTTTTTTTAATTAGTGATTTCTGGACTTCACTATTTATTTTTTATCTATACAATAATAGAAATTATCATTTAATTCTGCAATAAAATGTTCAATTTATTTTATTTGGCTATAAATAAGAATTAAAAAATTGATGCGTAATAATTTTTATGGAATGTCAATAAACTTATGGGTTTGTAATGATAATCGCCATTTAGGATTTTCTTTTATAAAATTTACAATTTTAGCAATATTGCGTTGGTGATTATCCCATTCGGGTTGTAGGTATAACATACATTTTTCGGATACTTGTTTTGCTGATTCTGTTGCCCAAATAAAGTCCTCATCGGTAAAAATAATTACCTTTAATTCGTTTGCTTGTTTATATACTTCTGGTTTGGGTGGTTTGTGTGGTTTTGGCGACACACAAATCCAATCGAATATACCTTGTATATTATGAGTTCCCGATGTTTCTAAACAGATATTGATATTGTATTTTTTAAGCTCTTTAGTTAAAGGCAATAAATTATACAGAGTAGGTTCGCCCCCTGTTATTACAACATTGTCGGTATTGGTTTTTAATACTTCGGAAACAATACTATTTACCGACATCTTTTTAAACTGAGGTTTTTGCCACGATATTTTTGAGTCGCACCAACTACAAGCTACGTTGCACCCAGCTAAGCGAATAAAGTACGATGCTCTGCCAGCATGCCTTCCTTCGCCTTGTAGGCTATAAAAATGTTCCGATATAGGTAGTATTAATCCTTCTGTTTTAAAAACCTGCACAATAGTAATGTTTTAGTCGATATACTGAATATCAGCTCCTAATTTGTTAAGTCGTTCAGCTAAATTTTCGTATCCGCGTTCTATTTGGTCGATGTTATCAATTACACTTTCTCCTTTTGCAGATAAGGCGGCAATAAGTAAAGCCATACCAGCTCTAATATCAGGTGTTGTCATATCTATTCCGCGTAATACTTGTGCTTTGTTTAATCCGATAACCGTAGCACGGTGAGGGTCGCATAATATTATTTGTGCCCCCATATCAATTAGTTTGTCGGTAAAAAATAATCGGCTTTCAAACATCTTCTGATGAATAAGAACACTGCCTTTTGCTTGGGTTGCTGTAACTAATAATACACTAAGCAAATCGGGAGTAAGCCCCGGCCAAGGTGCATCGTCAAGGGTTAGTATTGAGCCATCAATAAAGGTTTCTATCTCATAACTTTCTTGGGCAGGAATGTATATATCATCGCCTCGTAATTCTAATTTTATTCCTAAACGCATAAATGCTTCAGGGATTATCCCTAAATTGTTATACGATACGTCTTTAATGGTTAGTTCCGAACCCGTCATTGCAGCTAAGCCAATAAAACTCCCTATTTCAATCATATCAGGCAATAGGGTGTGAGTACAGCCTGTTAGTTGCTCTACACCTTCAATAGTTAATAGGTTTGACCCTATGCCACTTATTCTAGCTCCCATACTACGTAACATTCTGCATAATTGCTGTATATATGGTTCGCAAGCAGCGTTATAAATTGTTGTTGTACCTTTTGTAAGGACAGCAGTCATAATAATATTTGCAGTTCCTGTAACCGATGCCTCACTTAATAGCATGTAGCAACCTTTCATATCCGAGCCATCTACTTTGTAAAAGTGATGAGTGTCGTCAAATTCAAATTTTGCACCTAAATTATATAAACCAACAAAGTGGGTATCTAATCGGCGACGACCAATTTTATCGCCACCCGGTTTGGTTATGTAGGCTTTGCCAAAACGTGCAAGTAGGGGGCCTACAAGCATAATTGAACCTCGTAATTTACGTGTTTTCTCAACAAATTCTTTTGAGTGAAGAAACTCTAAATTTATTGTTTCAGCTTTAAATGAATAACTTCCTTTGCTAAGTTTTTTTATAGTTACGCCCATTTCTGCTAAGATATCCATAAGCGTATTTACATCGCGGATGTAAGGTATATTGTTTATTATTACTTCTTCCTTAGTAAGTAATACAGCACATAGCACTTGTAGTGCCTCGTTTTTAGCTCCTTGAGGTATTATTTCTCCATTTAATTTGTTACCTCCGCGTATTTTAAATTTATTCATTTTTACCTATTTGTTTGGGTTTAAAAATCCATAATATTACAGAAAGCATAATATATGTTAATATAATGATAGGAATGGCTGACAACCTAAACATTATTAATAAGGTTATACAGATTGCTATAAATGAAAATTGTATTTTATTATCTGATATTTTTAGCGTCTTAAATTTAAGCGAAAACATAGGAATATTTGATACTAATAAGAAACTTAATATAAGGCATAAAGCTAAACTTAAGTACGGATTAGTAGTAATATTATTAAATACCGATTGCTCATTAAGGCTTGTAATTATTGGTATTGATGCCCAAATAATAGCATTAGCTGGGGTTGGCAAACCAATAAATGATGTTGTTTGGGCGTCGTCGATATTAAATTTTGCTAATCGTAATGCCGAAAAAATTGTCATTACAAAAGGCAGTATAATTATTAATATTGTGCTAAATGGTAAATTAATAATCTCGGTATTTGGAGCAATTTGTTGTTTTACCATAATAAATACTATTACCGCAGGTGCAAAACCAAAACTGATAACGTCGGCTAAGGAATCTAATTCCTTGCCCATATCAGAGTAAGCATTTAATAGCCTTGCACTCATACCGTCAAAAAAATCAAATACGGCAGCACATAAAATAAATATTCCTGCATAAACAAGGTTGCCCGAAAATGCAAAAACCACAGATAAACAACCACTTAACACATTAAGTGATGTTATGGTATTGGGTATTGAGTTAATTATTTTATTCTGCGACATATCAATAATTTATTTAAGATGATAAAGATAAAATATTTTAATTTACTAGAATATATTTCTGTTAAATAATTGTACAAAGGTATTGTTTTATAAGTTAAAAGATTACTGATAGGTATGAAAAAATGAATAAAATTACTTAATTGTTTTTAACAACATATTTTTTAAGAATAACAATTAGATGTTTATTATTAATTTTACACATTATTTTAACACAGCTTACAAATATGGCAACCTTAAGATTTAAAGCATTGCAGGAGTTAATTAACCGACAAGCCGTTGAGGTTAAGGCTCCATCACAACGCACATCGGAATATTTTGGTAACGATGTGTTTGACCACAAAACGATGAAAGTGTATCTTTCGCGTGAAGCGTATCAAACAGTTACCGAGGCAATAAATAATGGAACAACTATCCCTCAGCATATAGCCGAGCAAGTATCGGCAGGGATGAAGGCGTGGGCTTTTACTAAAGGAGCAACGCATTACACACATTGGTTTCATGCCTTGACAGGCAATACTGCCGAAAAGCACTATGCGTTTTTTGAGCCAACAGGCTCCGACGGTTTAATAGAAAGCTTTGACGGAACACAGTTAATACCTAATAATACCGATGAAAATAGTGTTAATAGTAAAGGTCAGCGTAATATATTTGAGGCACGTGGGCATTTGGCTTGGGATCCCTCGTCGCCTGCTTTTGTTTTAGATAATATCCTTTGTATTCCTACTAAATTTATATCATATAAAGGTGAGGCTCTCGATTTTAAAACGCCTATGCTAAAAGCATTGCAGGTGATGAATAACTCGGCTACTAATGTGTGCCGATTATTTGATAAAGAAGTAAAGAAAGTACAAGTAAACTTAAATTGGGAGCAAGAGTATTTTGTTGTTGAAAGGTCGTTGTTTATTGCTCGTCCTGACCTTATGCTAACTGGCAGAACCTTAATGGGACATGCATCGGCGAAAGCCGAACAACACGAAGACCATTACTTTGGAACTATACCAAGTAGGGTAGATGCTTTTATCCGCGATTTTGAAATAGAGGCATATAAATTAGGAATACCTTTAAAAAACAGACACAACGAGTTAGCTCCAAATCAATTTGAATGCTCGTCGGTTTTTGAAGATGCTAACCTATCTATCGACCACAATATGTTGCTGATGGATTTAATGACAAAAGTATCTCGCCGACACCATTTTAAAGTGCTATTTCACGAAAAGCCATTTAACGGAATTAATGGCTCAGGAAAACATTGCCATTGGATGCTGAAAACCAATACTGGCGTAAATCTGCTTTCACCTGGGAGTGATAATAATTCAAAAATTCAGTTCTTAGTATTTTTAATAAACTCGTTAAAAGCCATACAAGAGCATACCGATTTGTTACGTGCAAGTATAATGTCGTCGGGTAATGAGCATAGGCTTGATGCAGGCGAAGCTCCGCCAACAATTATGACGGTATTTGTTGGGGCTTTATTCCAAAATATTTTTGATAGTATTGAGGAACTTGTAACCGATAAACCATTATCAAAACAAGTAACCGATAAGTTAAACAATCTGTTAAAGCAAATACCAAATCAGATAATTGATAATACCGATAATAATAGAACATCGCCAATAGCCTTTACAGGTAGTGCTTTTGAGTTTAGGGCAGTGGGAGCTAATGCTAATCCTGCATCGCCAATTACATTTTTAACCCTTGCCGTAGCCGATCAACTAAATAAGTTTAAAACAGAGGTTGATAGCAAAGTAAAACAAGGGTTAAAACAAAAAGATGCTATCTGGAATATCTTAAAAAAATATATTGTAGAATCGAAAGATATAATATATAATGGAGATGTATATTCCGATGAATGGAAAAAGGAAACAAAAAAACGTGGTTTCACAAATATAAAAAACACAATAAAAGCAATGGATGCCTTAGTGTCCGACAATACAAAAGAATTGTGTAAAACATATAACGTGTTTAGTGAAACGGAGTTAGAGGCTCGCTACAAAATCCGTATAACCGAATATATCAAGAAATTACAAACCGAATCGCGAATACAAGGCGATTTAGCTACAAACCATATAATACCAACGGTGTTTAAATATCAGAACCATCTGATAGAAAATGTACGAGGCTTAAAACAAGTGTTAGATAGTAAAGATTTTGAACAAGTAGCCAGCATTCAGTTACAAACAATAAAGAAAATATCTGGTCGTGTGGCACTTATAAAAATAAAGGTTAAAAATATGGTTGAGGCACGTAAAAAAGCCAATAACATAACCGATATTTATGAAAAAGCAATAATGTACTCCGAGGAGGTGCGTCCGTATTTAGAGGAAATCCGATATCATATCGACCATCTGGAAATGGTTGTGGATAACGAAATATGGACATTGCCTAAATATCGCGAATTATTGTTTGCAAGATAAATAATTACAAAAACAGATTTTTTATAAAATTTTATAAATCAAGCTATAAAAACAAAAACAGATGAGAAATAATTTTTTGTCAGAAGAAATGGAATCGCAAAGCTTTAAGCATAAAGCAGCTGCGGAATTTATAAACATTGCTAATAATTTATGGTACGATAATGGGGTTGAGGTAATCTTATTCCGTCAGCCAGTAATTGACCGCGGAATAACCGAAATACTTAGCCTAATGGAGTATGCTCGTAAGTTTGTGGAAAAACCTATAACAATACACGAGGTATTAGAAACAGCCCAAGTAATACAAAAACTTAACTTACCAATGTCGCGTATCGATATAGGTAAGTTAACTTACGAACGTTTAAATGAAAAAAACAATGATACCGCTAAATTTATAGAGCAAAAACTTACAGGGATTCAGGAATTTGAGGCGATACAACCACGCGATGTTGTTCTTTATGGTTTTGGTAGAATAGGGCGTTTGGTAGCTCGCGACCTTGCATCGCGTACAGGTAAGGGTATGCAGTTATATTTACGTGCTATAGTGGTACGTGGCGAGTTAGACGAGAAAAATTTGGCAAAACGTGCAGCCCTATTGCGTAATGACTCTGTTCATGGGTTATTCAGAGGGACGGTAGAGGTTGATTTTGAAAATAAAGCCTTAATAATTAATGGAACAACAGTTTATTTAATTAGTGCAAATTCGCCAAGCGAAATAGATTACACTCAATACGGAATTAAAGATGCTGTAGTTATTGATAACACAGGTGTTTGGCGAAATACCGAGGGCTTATCAAAGCACTTACAATCAAAAGGAGTAAAAAATGTTTTACTTACTGCTCCCGGTAAAGACAATATTCCAAATATAGTATATGGTGTTAATCATGAGAATTTTAAACCTGATGATTATCAGATATTTTCAGCAGCATCGTGTACAACTAATGCTATAACTCCAGCATTAAAAGTAATTGAGGATAATTACGGAGTAGAACACGGACATATTGAAACAATACACGCATACACTAACGACCAAAATTTAGTAGATAACTATCATAAAAAATACCGAAGAGGAAGAGCAGCGGCAGTAAATATGGTAATTACCGAAACAGGAGCAGGAAAGGCTGTAGCTAAGGCTATTCCGTCGTTACAAGGTAAGCTAACATCAAATGCTATACGTGTGCCTGTGCCAAATGGTTCGTTAGCAATATTAAACCTTAAATTAAAGAAAGAGACTACTATTGACGATTTAAAAGCTACAATGAAACAAGCTGCTTTAGACGGAAAATTAGTAGAACAAATAAAGTATGCTGTTAATAATGAATTAGTGTCGTCGGATATTGTAGGCGTTGCGGCAGCAGGAATTTTTGACAGTAATGCTACTATTGTTTCAGAAGATGGCAAAAACGTATTAATATATATGTGGTACGATAATGAATTTGGATATGTACACCAAGTTTTACGTTTAGCAAAATATATTGGTAAGGTTAAGCGTTATTCGTATTATTAATGTTATACAATCTTTTTAAGAAGGTTATAAGTAGTAAAATTTAAATCATTCAGATTATTAAGAATTGTTTTTTTCATAATTTTGCATATCAAAGGGACTACCAAAAAATATTGGATAGTCCCTTTTTTATGTTTTTGTATATTATATTTTAAACCTCAATATGTTTCCAGTGCTCGCCACTTTGTATTCGGCGTAGTTGCGATAACGATATGCCAAATTGCTTAGCCATTAAATGCATTTTTGTTTTTCGGTTAGGCGATAATACCTTCTTTTTAATATATCGTACTTTTGCCTCGCTTAGTTTTACGTTAGGTTGCCAATTCTTTCGCGACTCCACAAATTTAGGGTTTGTCCATAGGTGTTTTGTCCTATCTGCCTGAGTTACATACTTTAAGTTTTTTACATAATTATTCTTTAAATTATGGTCTAAATGTATAACGCATGTCTCGTCCTCTTTGGGTGTGTCTAAAAAGCAGGTGGCAACCATGCGGTGTATGTAAAATCTGCCTTGTGTTGGGTTGTCTTTTCGCGGATATGCACACATTATAAACCCATTAACAATGGGAGTTTTTGATAATTTGAATTCCTTTGAGCGTGAACTTTTCTTTTTTACTCTACCATAATTTGATATAAATACTCTCGATTTCTTTGGTTCATAATCAGAAACCTGTATTTCTCTCCATTCTTCGTTAGGGTATTCTCTAATCATATCTTTATATAATTTATATACATTACTCGTATCTAAAAAGTTTTTGTACTTTATATGTAGTAATAACCAAGGCTAATGGAAAAGCTAAAGTTAAACAAAAACTTTATTCGTACTTATGCGGAGGATTAATTACTCGCATTATATAATTTGTAGGTAATGGTTTATTTTGGTTTTCTTCAGGAACATATTTAAGCATACGATATCCTGCATAATCACCATCTTTATTAAAATAAGGTTTACGTATAATTAATAAATCATTGTATAAAGCTAATACTTGGTATTTTATATTAGATGGTTTCCCTTCATAATATATCATAAAATTTTGTCCTGATAATTCAATAAACATAGTGCCATTGTCATTTTCTTTTAGTTTAAAATAACCTAATGTATCCAAGTTGCTACCTATGTTTATGCAAATATCTTTACCTTCATCTTGTGAATAACCAAACTCTTCATTTGCAAAATACCAATTTACAATCCATTTGCTATTACTGATATTTTTATATTTGTAGCGATTTAGCATAAATTCCATTTTATTATCGTATGCCTCATCGCCAAACTGTTTTAGATAATTGGCAGGGTATTCAGTATCTTCTTTAATAGCATCATTAATGTAATCAATTCCTTTGCCATTTTCTATACCGTCCGATTTTCCTATTGACATACCACCTTTTGCAGTTGATAGTACCCATTTTTTACTTTCATTTCCGTCTTTATCCATGGTTAGGTTATGTAAGTATGGGTTTTCTTTTAATTTAGGATTAATTTTTTCTACTGTATAATAGAACTTTTTGTTGTAGCTTTGTACTCCTTCAGATGTTGTTACTCTTAATTTTACAGGATATTTACCCGGGAAATCAAATGTAGGTTCGGCAGTCATGCCAGTAAATGTTGAATCTAAACCAAAATCCCATAAATAGTAAAGTGAAATTTTTGTAGGAGCAGGGTTGATTGATGTACTCCAAAATTTAGGCATGTTATTATTTTCAGCACTATAATCAAATGATACATCTACTTTTATTATTTTTTTATCTTTTTTACAAGATATAATATTCACTGACAGTAATAAAATTAATATTAGTTTAAGGTTTACTTTCATCTTTTTATCATTTGTGACCATGTTTCAGGGTGAGACAAATTTTAATCATGCTAATTGTGCGTCTCAATATTTCTCTCAGACATGGTCTGTTTCATTTGTTTATTATTTATGTTTTATGGTCAAATGGAACATAACATTAATCATTCCTATTTATTTAAAAATTTGTTTGACCTTTTTTTGAAGATGTCGTATTGCAACTATCTATCATATAGATATTCTGCAAAAATACATTTTTTTAATTCAAATACCCTATTTTTAGTATTATTACTTTCGTTTTACTTTTTCTTTTACTGCAAAAATTTCAACATCTTTACGTTTACCTTTTAATTGCATACTGCCCATCGATGCAAATTTAAACTTTTTGTATTTTGATAATTCATTATACAAATCGCTAGATATAAGCATGTTCTGTTTTAATTCATTGCATTTTGATTCGATACGAGCGGCAGTATTTATTGTATCACCATTATATGAGATATCGCGACGTATTTGTCCTATTTGCAATACCATTACTTTTCCTATATGAGCCCCTGCTTTAAATTTAGGCTCAATACCATAACGGCGTTTATAGTATTTTTTTCGTCGAGATAGAACATTTGAAAAAGCAAAGTAGGCTCTAAGGCAATTTGCTTTGCGTGTTCCATCGTATATATTCCACGATACAACAGCCCCATCGCCTAAGTAATTATATATCTCAGCACTATAATTATAGATTACCGACATATCGTTAAACACATCTTGAATAAGGTGGCTAAACTTTTTATGTCCAAGTTTCTCGGCAATGGTAGTTGAATCTTTTAAATCTAAAAACATGAATATACGTTCGTCCTCGTGTGGTTTATTCAATAATCCAAAAATCCATTTCTTTATGTTTACTCCGCCAATTTTACGCATAAACGACCTAATACCAACATTAAAAAAACATGCTACATAATAGAATGTTAAAAATCGGTATAAAACCATGTCCATTGCTGGGATGCGTGATAGCACATAGTTATAATCGTTTAATCTGTTTAGTTGCAGTGTGGGAAATGATATTGCCACCAGCAGAATAAATGCCGATAAAAAATAAATAATTGTTTTGAATAAAAATGTTATGCGGAATGATAGTATCCGCATAATTTTATCGGGCAATAGAAAATCGACTAAACTAAATAAAACCGCTATTATAGGGCTAATAAAAGCAATAAGGAAATACGGTTGTTCGGTTTCTAAATAAATAGCATAAGGCTGAAATATATTAGCATTGCCAACTAAAAAAGTGTAAAACGATAATGCTATAATCCAAAAAACAAAATGAAACCAGAGGCTACTAATTTGTTTTTTGAATGCTATTATCCATTTTTCTTTTGAGAACATGCTGTAAGCTATTTATTCTTATATTACCCAATACAACTACCAGCCTCAAAATCTTTTTCGCAAGATATAAAACTTAACTCTCCTTTGTGATTTTCTGCCATTAGTATCATTCCTTGCGACTCGATGCCTCGTATTTTGCGAGGTGCTAAGTTTATTAAGATACTTACTTTTTTGCCGATAATATCCTCTGCATTATAACTTTCGGCTATGCCTGACACTACTGTGCGTTTGTCTATTCCTGTGTCAATTAGCAGTTTAAGTAATTTTTTTGTTTTTGGAACTTTTTCAGCCTCCAATACAATGCCTGTGCGAATATCTAATTTTACAAAATCATCAAAAG
>PDWI01009066.1_pt1 | contig 11512 bp, 8 predicted proteins | sample 1430891 | NCBI WGS metagenome assembly PDWI01 (sample SAMN01162508, study PRJNA174530) | Oral metagenome, whole genome shotgun sequencing project. | biome: Marine environment; feature: Marine mammal; material: Swab sample of the gingival sulcus; isolation source: swab sample of gingival sulcus...
CTAAAAAAATATATCCTCATCAAGTATAATCTCTTGTACTTGCTCTATTATATTATCTAAATCATCTTCATTTAAACCTATTATATTTGCTGCATCTGTAAAATAATTATGGTTCATAGTGTCAATACCTTCATGTATTCCCATCATTATCACCAAGTAATCAGACACATGTAGTATAGCAACTAGTTTAGGATTCAATATAGCTTCAAATGGATAGTGATGATACTCAATAGCTTCTACTAACTCGTCATCTAAGTTCCATTTATCCACTATTCTAGCTCCTACTTCACAGTTACTATAACCTAAAACTTCTTTTTCTGCTTGGTGAAGACAGTATCCGTCTTGTTCTACTAAAGTCTTTATTTCACTATAGCTTTCATTTACGTATTCATCTAATATAACTTTACCAACATCTTTTAAAAGACCTACCGTATAAGCTACATCAACGTCTTCATAGCGAACTTTTTTTGCTACAGCTCTAGCTGTAAAAGCCGATATTTGAGATAATCGCCAAAGCGTATTACGCTCATAGTCATAACCTTTTAGTTCCTGCTCTAAAATCTTACCAACAGCAGATGCAAGAACGAGTGATTTTACCGTTTTTTGTCCTAGTCTAATCGTAGCCTCTCCTACAGTCTTTACTCGTTTACCACCACTATAATAAGCTGAATTAGCTACTTTTAGAAGCTTTGTAGTTAGACCTTGGTCTCTCATAACTTCTCTTTCTATGTCGGTTATGGCACTTTTATTATCTTTTAAAAGTTCCATAATTCTAACGACTGTCTGTGGAAAAACAGGCACTTCTTCGACTTTTTTAACTAGCATGTTTAACGTTATTTTTCCCATATTTATTTTCCTCAACAAATTTAAAATAAGTACTTTATTACTGCTCTTTTAATTCCTCTATTAAAGCCTTAATTTTAGGAGTACACCTCATACCTTTACAAGCTCCTGAACCCGCTCCTGTAACGTACTTAATTCTGTTTACTGTTACATTACCTGACTTATACGCTTCTATCATTTTCTTTTTAGAAATTTTTTTACATAAACAAATATTAACATTTTCTGAAACACCATTATTCATAAAATCAAAATCCTCTTCTTTCGTAAATTATTATCATTAGTATTCCATAAAAATATAAATTTTTTATATCAAATATCATCTACAAACTAAACTCTGATATTTCATTTTCAAGTTGAGTAACTATTTCAGAAAGTCCCCTAGTAGACTTTGAAATATTAGATATAGAATTCACTTGGTTTTCTACCGTAGCAGAAGCTTGCTCTGTACTAGCAGCATTTTCTTGTGCTATGGCAGAAAGATTTTCTATAAGTTCAAGCACGCTACTATTTTTACTACTAACTTCTTTAGCAGAATTATTTACAACTTCAACGGCTTCTCTACTTAATTTCACAGAACTTGAAATATCATTGAATTTATATTCAGTTTCCTTAGTTACTTTAGCTTGTTTATCGATAGTAATTCCTACTTTATCCATAGTTTCTACAGCATTTATAGTTTTCTTTTTAAGCTCCTCTATTACCCCACGAATCTCATCTGTAAATCCTGCACTATCTTCCGCAAGCTTTCTTATTTCGTCTGCCACTACAGCAAATCCTCTACCAGCTTCACCTGCACGAGCAGCCTCTATAGCCGCATTAAGAGCAAGTAAATTCGTTTGGTCTGAGATAGACTGTATCATCTCACTAGCTTTAGCAATTCTATCAGCACTTGTATCTGTATCATTAATAATATCTTTTATATAGCTTATTTCACTTTCATTTTTCTTTATTATATTCACTAGTGTATAAAGCAACTTTTTACCTTCTTCTTGCTTATCATCTATATCATATATTGCTCTAGAAAGCCCTGTTAATTCCTCTATCATATTATCTAAAAGCTCTGATGCATTCTCGGCACTCTTTGACATCTCTTGAGTGTCCATAGCTTGAGATGTTGCACCTACAGCTATATTATTTACGCCTTGTGATACTTCTTTTGCCAACTGACTAGTATTATTTGACTCACTAGTTAACTTATCGGCAGTTCCCGAAGTCATAATAGAATAGTTTACTATATTTCCTACTATACTTTTTAAATTATCGACCATATTATTCATAGAACGTGCCATAACCCCAACTTCATCTTTACGGATTAAAAGCTTATCATCAAGTTTTACTGTAAGGTCTAAATCCGCTATTTTCTTAATATCTTTATTAAGTTTTAAAATAGGTTCTACGATTTTTCCAGAAACTATATACACGAGCATAAAAATAGCAAGTATGCTAAAAATACCCGTAATTTCAATAATTTTACTTAAAGTTCGAGCATTTTCCATAACTTCTGCTTTAGGTGCTTTTATGAATAAAAACCAATCTGTACAATGCATTTTATGTTTAGCATAAAGATTTGTAACACCTTCAAATTCATCTTCAAAAAAAGAAATATTATCATCTATTAACAAACTGTTATCTCTATTTGGATTTTTTTTATTCAAAATCTCTATCAAATTATCATTAACATTTAATTTAGGGTGAGATACTATATTTCCTTCTTTATTTACAATAAATCCTATGCCTGTATTGTATACTTTCATACCCTCTCTAAATTTATCGAAATACTCTAAACTAAAGTCGATAGCCAAAACTCCCATTATCCCATCTTCTTTTCTTATAGCCGAAGACATAGTTATACAATACTGACCATCTCTATTCAAATATGGTTCAGTAATAGAAACACCCTCATTATTTATAGCATTTATATACCATAAGTCATTTTTAAAATCAACTTTCTTACCGTCATCGCTTTTAGCTTTATATAAAGTACCATTCCCAAATCCTACATATAAATTTTCAAACCCTTCTATTTTATCACTAATATTATCTACTTTAGTATAGACTTGTCTTTTGGAAAGTATAATCTCTTTTGACATCTGTGCTGCTAAAATATCCATTTTAATAGAACTTTCATGTACTAACTCATCGACCTCTTTAGCATAGCTCTCTGCTGTTCTTAACATAAACTGTTTGCTTATATCCATAACCATAGACCTAGAATAAATATATACAAATGAAACGATACCTCCCCCTACTATCAAAATCGGTAACACTATATATAATACCATTCTTTTTCTAATGTTCATCTTCTTCTCCATTCCTTACACAAATAATACCGTATTTATAATATCGTATTTATCTAACTTAAACTTAACAATAATATAATCAATCAAATGTTAATAATTCCACAAATATTTCATTCCATACAGTAGCTATGTGTAGTATAATGTTATGAGAAAAAATCATAAGAGGTATACTTAATATGAAACAAAATAGATTTTTAAAACAAGTTATTTTAGGGATAATAATAGGTGTAATATATGTAATAATTGTTAAATTACTAAACATACCAAAAGAAAGCTTCCTTAAATATGGCATATTTTCAGCTATCATTTTTATAGCTCTAGCTTTACTTATTAACTTAACGTATTCATTAATACAAAATCTTAAACTTAAAAAAATAATATCAATGATGAATGAAAAGAAAACAGATAAAGCTATAGAAAAACTAAATGAACTTATCGATAAATGTCAAAATAAATATTTGCTAGTAAATATGCAACTTCTTTTAGCTGCTTGTTACAGCGACTTAAATAAAACCAAAAAATCAATATCTATACTATCTAGCATAGATAAAAACAACCTTAAAGGAGCACTAAAAGATTGCTACTACTTAAACTTATGTAGTAATTACTTCTATTTGAATGAAAATGAAAAAGCTACTAAAATATATGAAAACAATATAGATACTTTTAATAAATTAGAAAAAGTATATAAAGGCGATAATTTAGTAGTAGTATTTATCGTTCGCTCTATGTACTATTTAAGCAAAGGCGATAAAAAGAAAGTTATGGAGTATTTTGAAAAAATAAAAACTATTAAAAATAGCCCTAGACTAGATTACGCTATAGAAGACTTAGAAAAAAGATTACAGTAAACATTAGAAAAACCCGCCTAACTTTCAATTTAAAGAAAGTGTAGTCGGGTTTTTTATATCTATATATTAATTAAAAGTTTTTGCCATCAGGGTATCCATCGAATTTAAAGTCTTTAAGTTTAAAACTTATATCTTTTTTGGATACGAAACTATCATATTCTCCTCCAAACATCGTTACTAATACCCTATCTTTTTCTCTTTTTACAACGCCTGTCAAATAACCACCATCTTGTTTAAATACTCTTTTATCAACACTGTTACTAGTAAACGTAATTTCACCTTTATTAAGCCAACATACGTTACAGTATTTTTCTAACGTTTTTTCATCTGGATTGACATATAAATTTCTAAGCGGTATATGCCCTTTAGCAAATGCCCAGCTTTCAGGTAAATCACCCACTGGTGTGAAGACATCGCCATAAGCTAGTCCACCCTTTATTTCTCTTATATAAAATAAATCTCCCTTTTTAGGATTAGCAGGTATCGTATATCCTTTTACTTTTGATAAATCATTATCTACAATAAGAGCATATTTAGTTTTATCAGATTTTTCTAAATCTAAAGTTACCATTCTAATATCGCCATACCAACCTACTTTTAATCCAAATAGTTCAGAAATAAACCTAATAGGTACCATAGTTCTGCCATTTTTTATAAGTGGTTTTACGTCCATCTTTATAGGTTTCCCATTTACGTAAGCAGTAGCGCTGCCAATTTTTAGTTTAATAGTTTTCGCTCCATTTAAAACAGTAACTGTACGAGTAGCATTATCCCAGCCAACTACACAGTGTAAATATTCACTTATAACTCTTATCGGTACTAACGTTCGTCCATTAACTATAAAAGGGGCTACATCACTATCTACACGATCTCCATAAATATTAATTGTAATATCACCCTTTGCCGCATGAACATCATCTGACACTATAAAACTACTTAAAGCAAAAATAAATACAAGCAAAAATACACTAATCTTTTTTAAACTCATAACTTATATCTCCTCCTGAATAATGATACACATAGTGTAATTTATAGCTACATTTAGTTATAGTATTAACCTATTGCTGTTAGCATTATAGTAGTCTGCTATTATAAAATTACTATAAAATTATAGACAAAAATTATTAAAATTTAAGGGTTATATCTAATATAAGGAAAGTCGTCTAAAATCGTTTATTTATCAGCATTTACACTGTACTTTTGGAGCATTAAGTCCATTCAAAATAAATGCTAATATCATACTATCTAACAAAATCGGTATAAATAAAATTACGAAAGCTAGTTCATATAAAATGCTGCTCCTTGGGTCTGGCTTTTCACCTTTTAACCTGTTTTTTATAGAGCCTGCTATTATACCTGTAGCATTGCCAAACATAATAAATCTAATAGCTGCTAAAATTCCTCTAGCCTTTTTAATTCCATATGCTCTAACTAGTTCTCTCCAAGCCTTTACGCTCACTCTTCCTCTACAGTCGGCATAGTGCTGTGCAAACATAACTGCTTTTGCATCTTCTAATGGCACGCCTTTAACTTCATAATCTAAATAAGCTTTTATTTCATCTTCGGTAAGACCAGCATCAAATGCCATCTTCGTATGAGCATATGAACACATCTCACATTTATTTACTCCAGTAACCGCAAGCATAATTCTCTCTCGTAGTTTTTCATCTACAAGACCACTTCTTTTAGCTACTTTAAAATCTTTTACACTTCTGAAAGCATTTACACTAATCACATATATTTCTAATATCGAATACAACTTTTTACCTTTTCGTCTTTTCATTTTTTCGTTCTCCTTTTTCGTAAAAACTTCATTTATTAACTGTTTTATTTTGATATGCAAGAGAGTACACTAGCGGCACAAATACCAAAGTCAAAAATGTGCTTATAAGAAGTCCTGATGCAAGACTTATAGACATCGGTTTAAATAACTCTGAAGTGCTAAAAACTAAAGGCAACAGCCCAATGCAAGTCGTTACAGTCGATAGCATTATCGGTCTAAACCTTATAAGCGAAGCCATCTTCGCCACTTCATCTATATGTATTCCCTCTTTTCTTCTAACTTCCATAAATTCCACTAAAACTATCGCATTGTTGACCACTATACCTATAAGGCTTATCAATCCTACCATAGCAGTAAAAGAAAGCGGCTCATTAAATATAAATAGTCCGACCATAGCTCCCGCAGTAGATAAAGGCAAAGTTATAAATATTATAAGTGCATTTTTAAAGTTTTTAAATTGGAGTAAAAGTATAGTAAATATTATAAATACTGCTAATATGCTACTTATACCTAAGTTGCCAAAATAAAATGCTATCTTCTGATTTTCACCATCGTATTTTAAAGTAACGCCAGAAGTATCCACATCTTTCATAGCTATAGCAAACTGTTTTTCCACAGTACGACTATCATATCCACTCTTTAAGTCTGCCATAAGTTTGATTTCCTCTTTGCCATTATATTTTTTTATTACTTTTTCATATGCACCGTACTCAACTTTTCCAACATTTTTAAGCAAATGTTTTTTGCCTGTTATAGATGACTTTATCATCATATTACATACATCTCTAATGTCCTTTATATCCGAGCTTACATTTATTTTATACTGTTTTCCATCTTTCCTAAAAGTAGATGCATCTCTACCAAGTAGCGCTATGCTCACTTCATTTAGCACATCGTACTTAGTCATTCCTAGATAGCTCACCTTTTTATCATCTAAATTAAATTTATAGTTATACGACTTGTCTATTTTATTAGTCCTTACATTTGTAGCTCCATCTACTTTTTCAAGAGCTGCTTGCATATCGTCTGCTACTTCTACTATCCTATCCCTATCACCTAAAATCCTAACTAAAATAGGCGATACGAAAGGCTCTGCTATTTCCATTTCAAAAATGGTCGCCTTTCCGTTTTTTACTTTGTTATCTATTTTGTTTTGTAAATAATTTGCATACTGCGTATTTTTAGAAAAATCGGTCTTTGATAAATCGGTTTCTATAAGTATTTGTGCATTTTCTGGAATATTTGCATATAGTCCAACGGTCGTATAAAACTTAGGCAAACTACCACCTATAGCAGTAGTGTAGCTAATAACACCATCTTCTTCTTTAAGCATATTTTCTAACTCATCTGTTATTTTTTTAGTGTAATCTACGCTTATATTTCTATCCGCAACGACATCTATATACATAATCCTTTTATCAGCCTTAGGGAAAAATGTAATATTCAAAAAGAAAAATAAGCTGCCAAGCATAGCTACAGCTATAACAAAAAGCGATATAAATAGCCTTTTTCTCTTTAAGCATATAGACAGTATTTTACCCATAAACGTTTGTTCTGGTATTCTTTCTGTTTTATGCGGCTTAAAAAATATGTATCCTAAAGACGGTGTAACTAAAAAAGAAAATAGAAACGATGCTGTAAGCGATAGCATTACTACTTTTGGCAAAGCTTTAAGGTAATCACCAGCTAGAGAGCTAAGCATTATTAAAGGTGTAAACGCACCTATCGTAGTAAGTGTAGAAGTAAGTATAGGTATGACGACTTCTTTCGTCCCATCTACACAAGCATCTATACTGCTTGCCCCAGCATCTAATTTAAGCTGAATATTATCACTTACTACTATAGCATTATCGACTAACATTCCAAGTGCTACTATAAAAGCCGTAATCGTTATAGTGTGTATTTTTATACCTAATAGTGGCATAGTAGCAATCGTAAAAAGTATAGAAGTAGGTATCGCAAGCGACACTATTATAGCATTTCTTATACCCATTCCTAAAAACACTACTACTATTACTAATAAAATACCTATAATCAAATTTACTATAAATGAATTTATAGCCTCAGTTACATCGTCTGGTTGATACGTTACTTCATCAAAAGTCAGTCCATCTGGCAGTTCACTCTTTACATTTTCTATTTCATTTCTTATATCATCACCTATAAGCAAAATATTTTTATTGTTTTCAAAATATCCTACTAACAAAATGGCTTTCTCGCCATCTTTTCTATAAATAGTTTGATTTTTTTCATCTTCAAAAGATATTTCACTTATATCTTTTAACATAATAGGCACTCCATCATCTTTAGATGCTCCTATTATTATATTTTCTATATCCGATATGCTATCGAATGAGCCTTTCATATAGAGTGGTATTTTATCGCCTTTCACTTCGACTTCACCCGATGGTATTTCTAAATTTTGACTTTGAAGAAGTCGTATAAGTTCAAAATAAGATAACCCTAACCTATTCATCTTTTTATCATCTACTTGTATGCTTATTTGCTTTTGTATAGCTCCTACAGTTTCAAAACTAGTTATGCCATCTATTTTGCCAAGTCTATCTATTACCTTTTCTCCGTAAAACTCTAACATATCGTAATCGTACTTATCGCTAGAAAGCGAAATAATTATGCCAGCAGTCTTTACTAAATCATCATTTATATCATATGGAAGAACACCCTTTGGCAACTCATCTTTTATATCTTCAAGCCTAGATTTAACTTCGTCTATCGCTTTAGACGAATTCGTACCATACTTAAAAAACACGACTACGTTGCTATACGAATAATATGACCTACTAAGCACATAATCGACATTTTCCATCTGATTTATTTCATCTTCTATTTTTTTAGTAACGAAATTTTCCACATCATCAGTAGATGCCCCTGCGTAAATAGTAGAAACGCTAACTATAGGCGTAATTAAATCGGGAGCCTCTTGTTTCGGCAAAATCACATAGCTATAAACTCCAACTAATATTAAACACATTAGCAAAAAGAACACTATTTTTCTATTTTGTATTACGCTCTTTATCATAAATAACGCCCCACTCTCTAGTCGTTAATAATGACTTCATCATTTTCATTTATTTTAGACATATTGCTCACTATGACTTTATCACCAGATTTAAGCCCATCTACTATAAACTGCCCATCGTATTCATCTAATATATTTACACGCTTTATCCTAACTATATTTTCATCATCACACACATAAACATAATCTACTTTACCTTTAAGCACACAAGTAATCGGAACTTTTATTCCATCATAACTGCCTACTCTCACTTTACAATCTACTATATCTCCTATAGCAAATTTCGATTTTCCTAAATCAATATTTACATCATATAAAAAAGTATCGGTATTAGGAGTATCTGATACGTTCATAATTTTACCAAACGCATCTACTCCATCTTTTTGTACCAACACTTTTTTTCCTTTTTTTATTAACTTTTTATCATCACCAGTAACACCTATAACAACTTTTTTATCGTTATCTCTAACTATCGCTACTGGGTGTCCTTTAGGAACATAATCCCCTACTTCAAACATAGTTTTAACGACTACTCTTTCGCCATCACAAACATAAGTAGTCGCATCTTTAAGCATAGCTTTCACCTTATCATCTAAAGGTACATCTGTAGGAGTAGGCGGAACTTGTCCACTAGATAACATAAACTTATAAACGTCATCTTCACTTAATTTTATAAACTGCTCTCCATCTTTTAGTACATCTCCAGAAAGCCCATTAAGCTCTTCTAACTTAGCATCATAAGGAAATGCTATTTTTTCCAAGTACATAGGGCGCACTGTACCCATATAAACTACGTTTCTAGCATTTTTGCTATTTTCTACTTTTAAAATATCTACAGAAATGGATTTTTGCGCATAGTTATCTTCTTTTGTATTTACTTTTCTAGTAACAAATCCGTATCCAATTACTGCTATAACTAACATAGCCAAAAATATTAGTATAAGTTTATTTTTCATAGTCATATCCTTATAAATGTAGTCGCTTTAATCCTTTTATGTATTTGAAATAAATATAGTTTTAACCAACTATCGTTATATTACACTAAAAGGAGATTATCTATAACTTATTTATCTGCTAAAATATTACATTTTCAATTTACTACAAACTGTTTTAGTATAAAACCCTTGAATTAACTATTATTTTTTCTTTTCTGTACTCTGCTTATTTTCAGTAGCTTTTGGCTTTTCCGTACTTTGCTTGTTTTCAGTAGTTTTTGGCTTTTCTGTAATTTTATTGTTTTCAGTAGCTTTTGGCTTTTCTGTACTTTGCTTATTTTCAGTAGTTTTTGGTTTCTTGGTATCCTTTTTATTTTCGATAACTTTCTTGTTCTTAATACTTTTTTCAATACTTTTTTTGCTAATACCTTTAGAACCTCTTTTACTAGACTTTCCTTTATGCCTAATTTCCATACCAAAGCTTACTAAATCAGTGTCTTTACCATATACGTAAACATCGTATTCATCAACACTAAATAAAGTGTAAGAATTGTATAGTTCATTGCCACCTATCACTTTTTCATCATAGCCACCAAGCTTTTCTTCTACTTGAAGTGCTGTCATACCAACATTTATATCATTTATCATATTGTATCCAGTAAAATTACTGAATACTTTTTGAACTGTACTATTTTTCTCTTTTCCATCAAAAGTAAGCACTGGATATTTCTCATTTTCATATACCATAACGTACTCTTCTTCATCTGTAGGATTTAATTTATACTCATATCCATACAGTTGATTTATTCTCTCAAGTGGTATTCCTAAAAGATTTACACCATTTTTAAGTATATTATTGCTAGCCTCTAGCTTATTTCTATAATCTTTTGTAGTATTTAGCACATACTCTAACGGTACATTTTCATAAAGTGGATTAGATAAATCTACGTCCATTATGTAGTATTTATCTTCTGCCCCCTTTAAAACAACTCTGTAAAAAGCAGCGTTATTATCGTTTGCAAGACGTTTTTCATTATCAAGAGTAACTATAAATAAATCACCTTTTTTCACATTTTGAGTATGCTCTATATTTCTAACTAAAAGTTCTGAATTTTCAAAGTCTTCCTTTACTCTTTGAATTTGAAGTTCACCATCTTTGTAAGCTTTGATTAAAAATTTCTTAGTATTTTTAGTAACGGCTAAGTTTATTTCCACTGCCTTGTTTATATCTATCTTTTCGTCAAACTTAACTCTCGAAAAACCACCTAATTTATTTTTATGAGCAAAATCTAAATAATCTTTACCAAATACTAAATCAACGTTACCAAATTTCTCTGTAGTAGTATTTATTTTAGGTAAAGTAACTATTAATTCCTTGCCGTCATAATACATAGGAATGTCTTTTAATTCATCAGTAAGATAAAGTGCTACATACTGTGCACCTTTTGCTGCTATCTCTTCTAATGCTACCTTTTTATCTTCTACCTTTTCATCTCTATAAGTCAAACCTTTCAAAAATGCTACATACTGACTAATAAGTTCTTCTTTATTTATTTTGTATAAGTCTAATATTTCTACGTCTTTAAGTGCCTTTTTATTTTTCTTATCTAACATAACAGTTTTAGCAAAGTATTTTGTCGTGCCATCATCTACAGATGCAAGCATTTGTCCACTTATTTTAATACTTAAATAATCAGCACTATCAATGTACTCATAATCTGACTTTACACCTTCGACTTTAGCTTTTGATTTGCAAAGCG
>PDWI01014773.1_pt1 | contig 11512 bp, 7 predicted proteins | sample 1430891 | NCBI WGS metagenome assembly PDWI01 (sample SAMN01162508, study PRJNA174530) | Oral metagenome, whole genome shotgun sequencing project. | biome: Marine environment; feature: Marine mammal; material: Swab sample of the gingival sulcus; isolation source: swab sample of gingival sulcus...
ACCGAGTTCTTGCTCCATCGAGGTCACTCCTTTATCAACAAATCCACAAGGGTTGATATGATTAAAATAATTAAGGTCTGTATTAACATTAAGAGCAAAGCCATGCATGGTTACCCATCGGCTTACTCGAACGCCCATCGCACAAATTTTTCGAGTCTTCGCAGGCGTATCTATATCCAACCAAACCCCGGTTGCTCCCTCCAAACGATGCCCCGTAATACCGTATTCCTTAAGCATTTGAATAATAGATTCCTCAAGTTTATAAATATACTTTTTAACCTGAAAGCCCATTTGCTCTAAATCGAAAATAGGATACCCAACAATTTGTCCGGGACCGTGATAAGTAATATCCCCTCCCCGATTCGATTGAAAATAAGTCGCTTCTATTTGTTTTAAAAAAGCATCATTTATCAACAAATTATTCTGAACTCCCGACTTACCCAAAGTATATACGTGCGGATGCTCACAAAATAAAAGTTTATGCTTTGGAGGCGTATTTCCTGTTTGCTTTTGTTTTTGAATCTCTTCTAACAAAGATTCTTGGTATTCCCACGCCTTTTTATATTCGATAAGACCTAAGTCTTCGTAAATTGTAGCCTGTTTCATTAGATATGTATTTTGAATTTCAAATTAAAGAAAAAAAAGCGAATTCAAAACAAGGCTTACAAATAAAAAGTCGAGTAGCAATAAAGACTCATATCGGTATCGACTTTAGGTGCAATGAATTAACGTGAGTTTGGACTAAGGCTTTCCTAACAGATTTTCGTTTTTTAAAGATTATTAACACAAAAAAGCGTGAATTTATGAGATGAAGATGAAAGGCTTTAATTCTCTTTAATGCTTTTTATTTACTTTTGCCAAAAACTTATAATATGGCAGAGAAATATTCGACCAAAGAAGTTGAAGAGCTTAAACAAGCGATTGTAACAGCGATAGAAGATAAAAAAGGAGAAAACATAACAATTGTTGAAGTAGGTGCATTGGAAAACGCGATTTCCGATGCCTTTATTATATGCAACGCAAACAGTAATACACAGGTAGATGCTATTGCAGACGGAATAGAAAAAGACGTTAGAAAAAAATTATCTCAACGACCTTGGCACATTGAAGGTAAAAGCAACTCCCAGTGGATTATTTTGGATTATGTATCGGTAATGGTTCATATTTTCCAAACACCTTACAGAGAATTTTATCAGCTGGAGGAATTATGGTCTGACGCACCGGTAAAACATATTACCAACGAATAATACGTAAAGTTAAATGGAACAAAATAACAAAAATACCAACCATAAAAAAGGTACGCCTAAACCTAATACAAATAACAAACCGAAGTTCAATATATATTGGATTTACGGGGCTTTGTTTGTATTGTTTATTGCAATGAACTTTATTAGCATTGAAGGCGATGTAAAAGAGCTGCAATGGTATAAGTTCGAACAAATTGTTAAAAGCGGGGATTTACAAAAAGTGGTGGTTGTAAATAGAGAAACTGCAGAATTATACCTAAAACCAAGCAGTTTTTCTAAAGAAGAATATAGAGATGCATCGAACAAACAAGGCGGAGCATTCGGGACAACACAAGCACAATATTACTACACCATTTTATCGATGGATGACTTTGTTGCCAAATGGGACAAAATAAATAGTGAGTTACCCGAGATGCAGAAAGTACCGCTCAAAAATGAAACTCGAGAAGATGTATTTGGCAAAATGTTCTGGTCTATATTCCCTTTCCTAATCATCATTGCTGTTTGGATTTTTATATTTAAACGAATGAATGGAGGTATGGGCGGAGGCTCAGGAGCAGGAGGTATCTTTAATATCGGGAAATCTAAAGCTAAAGAGTTTAATAAAGAAAAAGATATTAAGGTTAATTTTCAAGATGTAGCCGGACTGGAAGAAGCTAAGGTAGAAATTAAAGAAATTGTCGATTTCCTTAAAAATCCGGAAAAGTACACCAATTTAGGAGGTAAGATACCGAAAGGAGCTTTATTAGTAGGCCCTCCCGGAACAGGTAAAACGCTTCTTGCTAAGGCCGTTGCAGGAGAAGCTCACGTTCCTTTCTTTTCGATGTCGGGTTCCGATTTTGTAGAAATGTTTGTAGGTGTTGGAGCTTCCAGAGTGCGAGATTTATTTAGAAAAGCTAAAGAAAAATCGCCTTGTATCATCTTTATAGACGAGATTGATGCTATAGGACGTGCACGTGGCAACAATCCTAATATGGGTGCTAACGACGAAAGAGAAAACACGCTTAATCAATTACTGACAGAAATGGACGGTTTTGGAACAAATAGCGGTGTTATTATTTTAGCAGCAACAAACAGAGCTGATATCCTCGACAAAGCCTTGCTTCGTGCAGGTCGTTTCGATAGACAAATTCACGTAGAATTACCGGATATTAAGGAGCGTAAGGAGATTTTTGAAGTACACTTAAAGCCTCTTAAACACTTAGACCCGAATATTGACAATGAGTTTTTAGCAAAACAAACACCCGGATTTTCAGGTGCTGATATTGCCAATGTATGTAACGAAGCTGCTCTTATAGCGGCACGAAAGGATAAGAAAAAAGTTGAAAAACAAGACTTCTTAGATGCTATCGACAGAATCATTGGAGGATTGGAGAAGAAAAACAAAATCATCACCAAATCGGAGAAAAAAACCATTGCATACCACGAAGCAGGACACGCAACTGTTAGTTGGCTTTTGGAACACGCAAATCCGCTGATTAAGGTAACAATTATTCCACGCGGAAAAGCCTTAGGTGCGGCTTGGTATCTGCCCGAAGAACGACAAATAACAACCAAAGAGCAAATTTTGGACGAAATGTGTGCAACGCTTGGAGGACGTGCTTCTGAAGAAGTGAATTTCGGCAAAATATCAACCGGAGCCTTAAACGATTTGGAAAAAGTAACCAAACAGGCGTATGCACTGATTTCTTATTACGGAATGAGTTCTAAAGTCGGAAACCTAAGTTTTTACGATTCTTCGGGACAATCTTCTTACAACTTTACCAAGCCTTATAGCGAAAAAACGTCTGAGGTTATCGATTCGGAGGTAAAAGAGATGGTTGAAGAGCAGTATCAAAGAGCTTTAAAGATATTGAGAGATAACAGCGAAGGACTTACCGCTTTAGCAGAAAGATTGGTTGAAAAAGAAGTCATTTTTACAGAGGACTTGGAAAATATCTTTGGCAAACGTCAATGGACAAACAGAACTGACGAGCTTGATAAAGAGAATAAGGAATTAGAGAATCCACAACAAGAACAAGAACAAGAACAAAAACAAGAACAAGAACAAGAACAAGAGCAAGACATAGATATGGAAGCTCCTCTTATTGCTGAGAATTAATAAGCAGAAAATATCTTAGAAGTAAGATTCTCAGAAATACATTAAAGAAAAGCCCTCAAAGGTTTTAAAATCTTTGAGGGCTAATTATTTAACGCGAGTAAAGATTATCCTGAGTTTACGTTAATTTAGAACAGCTATATTTCTAAATTCAACGCCTGTCTTAATTCATCGAATTGCTTGTTTTTAGTAATATAATGCTGTAGCTTATCTTTAGAAAGGTGGAGTTTTTGCGGAGCATCATTCTCAACCTCTGCTACAGAAAATTCCAATTGAATTGTTCCGTTATTAAAAATACGTTTTATCGCCAAAAGAACGGTCGTCTGATGTTCTTGCAAGAGCTTTAATAAATGTTCATTTCTTACTGACAGTCGAATGGTATTATTTTCGAAGTGAGCCTCTCCCATTTTAATCGCATTATAAACGCGAGGCAACTCTTCTTTTAAACTTTCGTACACCTTAGACCAAAGAGCGTCGAAGCGTGTATTGTCAACAGCGTCGTTACCGACTGTTATTTCTACATTTTCGGTTTTGTCGGGCTTTTGATTTGAAACAAAAGGTTGATTTCGGGTATCTCCCGAAGCTTTTAATACCGGTTTAATACGAACCTTAGGTTGTTCTATAACCTGCTTATGTTCTGTCTTTACCTTCTTGTTACCACGAGAAGTTGCTTCCGGCTTAGGAGCAAATAGTTGTTTTTCTAGCTCAGTTTTTTTTTTAGTAGCTCAAACTTTTCTTGTTCCGCCTTTATCTGACTTAATTTAATAAAACAAAGTTCTATATGCAATCGCTTATTCTGACTCTGCTTATACGACAGTTCAAACGAATTGATAATAGACAAGGCATCGTAAATAAAAGGAACAGGAATCGCCTTAGAGGCCTCTAAATATTTATCTTTAGTGCTTTTAGCTGCTTGAAGCAAACTGACGGTTTCGGGATTTAAAGACACTAACACATTTCTGTAAAACTGAGCCAAACCTTCAAGAATACGACCGCCATCAAAACCTTTGGAAAAAATATCGTCCAAAACACGAAGAGCTTTGGAGTAATCAGATTCCAAAACAGCCGAGCCTATTTCAAAGAAAAAATCTTCATCTAAAACATTCAAATTCTCAACGACGCTCTTGTAAGTAACTTCACCACCGGAAAAACTAACAATCTGGTCGAAAATAGAAAGAGCATCACGCATTCCTCCATCTGCCTTAGCCGCAATAACGTGCAATGCCTCCTCCTCGAATTTAATATTTTCTTGATTACCAACATAAGCCAAATAATCGCTAATATCGGTCAAACTGATTCTAGAAAAGTCAAAAGTCTGACAACGAGACAAAATAGTGGGCAATATTTTATGCTTTTCAGTAGTTGCCATAATAAACAAAGCATGTTTAGGAGGCTCTTCCAATGTCTTTAAAAACGCATTAAACGCTTGGGAAGAAAGCATATGCACCTCATCTATAATGTAGACGCTGTACTGTCCCATCTGCGGTGGAATTCTGACCTGTTCTATCAACAAACGAATGTCTTCTACAGAGTTGTTAGAAGCGGCATCCATCTCGTGAATATTCATAGAAACATTGTTGTTGAAAGATTGGCAAGACTCACAAGTATTACAAGCCTCTCCGTTTTGAATATTCGAACAATTGATGGTTTTGGCAAATATCCTCGCACAAGTTGTTTTACCAACGCCTCGAGGCCCGCAGAATAAATAAGCATGAGCCAACTTTTCAGTCAAAATAGAATTGACTAAAGTATCCGTTATAGACCTCTGCCCGACTACAGACTTAAAGGTATCCGGACGATATTTTCTGGCAGAAACAACAAAATCGCTCATACTAAATTGTTTTAGGTTTCAAAATTAATATTCTGATTCTAAACTACATTATCTTATAGAAAATTTTATTAACAAAAAAATAGGAGCGTTAAATAACGCTCCCATTTTTACTTTATAATTACCCTTCGTTAATTTTAACGAATCATATTTAAGTTTCCGGATTTTTCGTGAGAATCTCCCTCAACATCCACAAATCTGATAAGGTATCGGTACATACCCGGCTGAACATATTTACCGTTAATAGTACCATCCCATCCTTCTTCCGGATCTGCTGTTTCGAAAATAGGCTCACCCCATCTGTCGTAAATAATCATCAAGTAATCCTCTTTTGATACACCATTAAACTTAGGTTTAAAAGTATCGTTCAGATTATCGTTATCCGGAGTAAATGCATTTGGCATATAGAATGTTACTTCCTCAGCAACATTAATATACTTAAAGGCAGAATCTACACAACCGTAATTAGTCGAAGCTATTAAAGTAGCCAAGTAGTTATCTTTAACTCTCGGATAATGATGCGTGATGTCCCAAGCAGAAGTGGAATCTCCATCTCCAAAATACCACAGACACATATCAGCTCCTTCCGTATTATTTTTAAAGAAAATAACAGGATTAACCGTTGTTGCCGAATTAGGCGTTGTAGTAAAGGCTGCCTCAGGAAGCGGATACACCTGAATATAACCACGCTTCATATTTAAAGATTTACAACCTAAAGAGTTTGTCACCTCAAGAGAAACATCGTAAAATCCCGCATTAGAGAAAATATGCTGTGGAGAACTAGATGTTGAAATATGATCTTGATCGACACCTTCAAATGTCCACAAATACTTTGTTCCTTCTTCGTGTGTGGAAATGTCTTGCACAAAATTAACTGTTAAAGGATCACATCCACTCTTAACATCGGCGTGGAAATTCGGAACCGGAGGCTCTTCTACATTAATAGTGAAAGGAATCGTATCCGGAGGCGTAGAGCAATCGTCTCTTACAATCAATCTATACTCCATTGTTTCGTAAGGTTGAATCGAGAAGCTGTCGCTTACAAGCGTTCCATCGGAAAGAAGATACTCTAGGTTCGGACTTCCGCCCTCCACATCTACTTCCACTATTACAGAAGCTCCTTGACAGACCGTTGTCCTATTCAATTCGACAGAAGCCTCTATAGGCTCATAAACTCTAACTTCCTTAGAAACCTCCTGACTCTCACAGCCATTATTATCAATCACTTTAGCGGTATAAGATGTTGTAACCAACGGACTAACCACTATAGACTCTGAAGACAATACCCCATTCCAATAATACTGATATGGAGAAAAAGGCGAAGAAGTTACAGACATTGTTAAGGTAGCATCCTCTCCTATACATATCGGAGAAACATCAGAAATTGCGACCATAACAGGGGCTGGCTGTTCTACAACCAAATGCGTCAATACCTTTTCACAGCCTTTGTTATCGGTAACAGTAACATTGTAAACAGCAGCCGGAGAGTTCACAATAGAACTATCTGTCCAACCTGTCGACCACTGATACTGATAAGGTGGTGTTGCATTGTGTGTTTCTAACCAAATCTTACCATCGTTATAGCCATAACAAGAAGGCTCTACAGGAGTGTAAGACACCTGCAATTCTGTAGGTTGCGTTAAACTTTGAGAGGCTGTAGTAACACAATTATGAGCATCTGTAACTGTTACATAATGTATACCAATATCCAAGCCTTCCGGATCTTGTACTGTTGAAGTTGTACCATCCGACAATTCCCAATTGTAGAAATAAGGTGCTGTTCCTCCTACCACATTCAAGTCTATACGACCATCTTTAGCTTCGTAACAATTAACATCGTAAGGTGTCATATAATTAACAGTTAGAGGCAAGTCAGGCTGACTGACCACTAAAGAAGTGCTTTTACTACAATTATTCATATCTGATACCGTTACTTGATATGTTCCGGCAGGTAGGTTATTTAAGGTACTGCTATTAACACTCACATTAGCAGGAGACCAAGCATAAGTATATCCCGGAGAACCTCCATCGGCAAGGATAGAAACCTCTCCATTACTATCTCCAAAACAAAGGTTATCTACAACCGTTGAGTTAATAATATGCACTTCGGAAGGAGTAGGAACATCATAATTGTACTCATTTGTACAAAAACCGCTAGAAACAGTCAACTGAATATTTCCGGCACATAAATTATCAGCCACATTAGTTGTTGCAGAGTTAGACCACTCGTAAGTATAAGGTACCTCTTGCCCCGTAGGCGTTACCGCAACAGACCCGGTACAAACACCATAACAATCCAAGGGGTCTATAATCTCATCTACCGTTGGTATTTCGTGGAAAGTTACTGAAACACTATCCGGATTAGCACACATAGGAATAGTATTAGGCGTAAAATAAAACTTATAATCGCCATAAGCATCTACCGTTACAGTCGTTGGTATGCTATGCTCATCTGCAAATACCGCATTTCCGGGACCTACAAACGTCCAGTCTCCATCACCTCCGGAAAGTTCGCCTTGGATTTCATAGGTCATCTCTCCACATATAGATGTATCGGGCTGAAGCGTCCACTCCGGAACAGGAGCCACATAAACAGGTCCTACAACTGTATCGTAAGAACATCCGGCAGGACTTGTCACGATAAAGGTAAATGAATAATTACCGGTATCTAATGGAGTCGCATAAGCTCTGTTTCCATCTATATTATTAATTTCAACACTACCACCGGAATGAAGCGTCCATTGACGCATATCTAGAGGCAACTGAAGCGTATCCGGCGGCACTAAGCCGTCCATATCAAAGCCGATAGTCCAATCGAAAATCATACCATCATCTGAACCTAAGTTATCTGTAATATGTATCGTCCAGTCTCCATTAAGCGGACAACCCATTAGCTCATCAAAACTTCCCGTTGGTAAGTAATCTCCGGCAGGGTAATATCCTTGGTTTGTAATGGAGTTACCATCGTTATCTACAAAATCATGCGTAAAATTCCCTGAATAGTAGTAGTACCCCAATTATCGCAAGGCTCTCCAAAATGATTACCCCCACCATTGTTAGGATATGGTAAAATCTCCATTGTTTGACCATTAGGACACTCTAAGACAATTTCCAAATCCCCTACATAAGAATGCTCTAAAGTCATACAAAGCCCCATAAAGTCGTTTGGCTGGCTTAATATTTGGTCTCCAAACATATCAAAAGTTAAACTTGAAGAATAAGAAACACCTGTTCCATCGGGTAAGAAAAGCGGTGGAGCAGAATAGGTTGGCATTTCTAAAGTCGTCTTACCATCCAAAAGAATCGATTCTCCCCGACAAATGGTATCCACATAAATAGCGGTTTCTTCTAAAGAAGGATCAGGGAAAGCATAAACCGGAATAAAGGTATTATCAACACAAGGCACATCGAAACCGGCATTGACATCTATTATTTGTAAATACACATTGTACAATCCCGAAGCATCGTATATGTGCGGACCGGGATTCATTTGATCATTTACAAGTGTTCCATCTGCCAAATTCCAATTAAAAGTCATATTAGAATCTGCCTGAAAATAAGGTTGATTGTTAGCAAAATAATCCGTTTCTATTTCGATATTAAACGCCTCTCCCGGACAAACGATAATGGTATCGCCTAACATAGCCGGAGTGGCTGTCCAAGTAACATCAATAGGCTGACAACCCACGTGAATTTCTTTTACCACAGTTTCTTCGCAACCTTTATTGTCGGTAAGAGTCAGCGTAAGATCATAGACGCCTGATGTTGCATACGATATGGTTGTATCCGTTGTATGGGATTCTATTATATCTCCGGTATTAGCATTCGACAGACCAAAGGTCCAAGTTAATTCACCTACAGTCTGGTCGTAACAAGCTCCCGATTCAGGGAAAGCATAAGAAGCACTTATATGGATTGGCTCATTTATTCCTAAAAATATTTCCCCGCTCTGCTCTTGTGTAGCATCTGTATGCATTTCCAAATCAATATCTTGACATTCGGAAATTATCGTAAGCGTATCGTAAGTATGACACCCGTTTACATCCAATACATCTAGCCATATTTCTGCCATAAAGGCACTATCTACAGGATATGTAAACGAGGATTGTTCAGATGACCATCCATTAGGAGATTCCCAATGTATATCGGTATTTCCAAGCGTTTGAGTATAGTAAGCATTATTATCTGGGAACGTTAAGTTAGCGGCTATATTTACATCTGTTCCGGGGCAAGTACGAATAACATCGCCACTCTCCGAAAACTCAGGCACTGAAGTCAAGCCTAAATCTACTTCTTGACAAGGGTCGGTACAAGTTATCAAGGCTTTCCAACCTATACCGGGTGTGCTAAATTCACTACTAACAAATTTAAACGTTAAACAAGTTCCCGTAGCTGTAATAATATTATTTATAGGATTAGCATTATCATAATTCCCTATCAAAGGAGCGTCAACGTCCGGTCCATCATAAACAATCATCTTATCCGAGTTTCCTGCATCTAGCTGAAACTGTACAAAAGTCGCCTTAACTCTACCGCCATTATCTGCACAGAATGTAACCGTTGCTTCCTCATTATTTTGGTACCCTCCGGTACTTCCTCCCGAATCCCAAAAAGTTCCTTCACAAGTGTGAATAGTTCCATCTCCGGGGTAAAAATCGACGCATACCGGACAAGTTCCCCCACAAGAAACCTTAACCACATAAGTCTCTGTGACAGAGCAATTATTCTCATCTTGTACCGTAAGTTCAACATTATATAATCCCGGGGAAGTATATGTTTTCGAAATATTTACCCCAACTTGGTCAACATCATCATTAAATGCCCAAGTAAAGGTTGAAGTTGAGTCATTTTGGTCGTAATTAGTTCCACTATCAGGGTAATCCCCTTGCCCTAGGAAATTAATCTCTTCCTCCACACAAACATAAAGTGTATCATTATCTTCTAGTTCAACTCCGTTAGCCATAGTAGAAACCGTAAAATCTTGACAAGGGAACACACAGCTAACTTCAGCTTCCCATCCCGGTCTGTTATTTGCCCAATCTGCTTCAAAATGAAACGTTAAAGCTCCGGTTCCGTTAGATGCAATAGACACCCCTTGAAGTTGACCTCCACTGTATTCACCTAACAAGGGTGCTGTAACATCAGCCCCATTATAAATTCTAAGGACATCATTATTTGTCTCCGTCACAAAAGAGTTGAATAAAACTCCAACTTCCATTCCCGGCTGACCCGCAGAAATTGTAAATACTACGTTTTGAAATCCAGGATAATTAGCATCTCCTCCGGCGTCTTTAAAAATATAAGTATTTCCGCAAAGAATCGCCTCTTCACTCGTTGCTCCCGCCGCTCCCGCAGGCATCAAGATAACATCTTGTGCGCTAGCAAACAAAGCAGTTAAGCTTATGAGTAAAACCAATAAAAATTTACTATTTTTCATATCTTTCTTTTTTTTGAGATAAACAAAACCCTACCGCAATAGGACCATCGCAAAGTTTAACGCTCAATATTTTACTTAAATTTATCGTTAAACCTTTTTTTAGAATAAATCTTAACGCCTTTGTTAGGCTTTACAGAATTAGGAATCTTATATATAACATCCTCCGTAGCATGTCTATTGAATTTATAATCGTACAAAGAAAACGTCTTAAAGTTCACAAAAAGAGGTGCTTCTTTAGGCGTTCTTGTATGATAATCATACGCTTCGAGCATCGGGTAATCTTTATTTTCTTCTAAATCGACAATCTCGTAAGAGTACAAAAGTTCACGAGCATAAAAACGATAGGCATCCGGACTCACTTCTTTCAACTGAGTTATAAAATTCTCATCGAATCTTAAAAGCAACTGTTCCTTTAAACTTCTGTCTTGTGCCGAGAGTGTCAACGCAAAAAATAAGAAAAGGCTTGTAAATAATATATTTTTCATGACAAATTGTTTTTTATTCTACTTAACTGACGGCAAAATAAGCAAAAGGTTGCTAATTCTGAATTACAAATTCAAAATTAGTTTATCGTAATTGAGCATTCCTCTTGACAAGGCTAACGCATTACTTTGTGTTAAGAAAGTATATTAGTTTTATAACCAAATGATAAACAGTTATTTATGTTATTTTTTCAGCATAGACCTCAAAGGTTTTTGAAACCTTTGAGGTCTGATACATTTTATCAACATATTATAAATCAACTGTTTATAAATTAATAAAAAAATGGTGCATTTTCCTTGATTCCTCTGAAACATTCATCGCTAACTTTTCAAACTTTTCAACTGTTCAGTAAAAAAAGTCCCATTATAATTGTTAATTTTGTGCTTTCCATAAAAACAGAAAATATGTTAACTATACAA
>PDWI01009067.1_pt1 | contig 11511 bp, 12 predicted proteins | sample 1430891 | NCBI WGS metagenome assembly PDWI01 (sample SAMN01162508, study PRJNA174530) | Oral metagenome, whole genome shotgun sequencing project. | biome: Marine environment; feature: Marine mammal; material: Swab sample of the gingival sulcus; isolation source: swab sample of gingival sulcus...
CAGAATCAGGGTCGGGATAGAGCGGATGCCAAATTTTCCTGGAGTTGCCGGGTTTTCGTCAACGTTCATCTTGGCGATATTGATCCGGCCCTCATATTCCTCAGCGAGTTCTTCGATAACAGGACCAATGGCCTTGCAGGGACCGCACCAGGGTGCCCAGAAATCTATTAATGTCGGATTAGCTGCGTTTATCAATTCTTCGAAGTTACTGTCGGTTGCTTGTTGTACTTTATCGCTTGCCATGATGGGCTCCTTTAGATTGATGGTGAAAAAAGCAGGCCGGGAATTTTCCCTGCAGACTTGTTTCATGAGATGATTTTTGCCACAATGTACCTTTTGGTCAGAAAGCTGACAAGCAAAAATCTGGTCTGTTGTTAGATGAGGCAAAATCGATTCTGCGACTATTGTGTGCATGAATGGTAAAAAAATCAAGTTGAGGAAAATTGGCAGAAAAAATGACTCCATGATATATTTGGCTCTTTTGTTAAGATAACAAGTCTCTTTGAGGCTTTTTCAAAAGGCTCTCAGCCTTCAAATTGTGAGGAAAATATGAATACTGCGACATCCGAAGAACTTTTTATTAAAGCGCAACAATACATTCCGGGCGGGGTAAATAGCCCGGTGCGCGCCTGCAAGGCTGTGGGCTGTGGCCCGATTTTTATCGAAAGAGGTCAGGGGGCTTATGTCTATGATGTTGATGGCAATGCCTATCTTGATTTTGTCGGTTCCTGGGGGCCGATGATTCTTGGTTATGCGAACCCTTTGGTTGTTAATGCTGTGGCTGGTGCGGCTGCTTTGGGAACCAGTTTTGGTGCTTCAAGCCTGCGTGAGATTGATCTTGCGGCGATGGTAGTTGAGGCCTTTTCTTCGATTGAAAAGGTACGTTTTGTGAATTCCGGTACTGAGGCGACCATGAGTGCCGTGCGGTTGGCGCGTGGATATACCGGACGCAATAAAATTGTCAAATTTGATGGGTGCTATCATGGTCATGCCGATTCGTTTCTGGTGAAGGCTGGTTCTGGAGTATTGACTCTTGGCATACCAGGAAGTCCGGGAGTGCCTGAAGATGTAGTAAAAAATACTATTTCAATTCCCTATAATGACAGTGAAACCCTGGAAAAAACCTTGCGTGATGGAGCTGCCGATATTGCCTGTGTGATTATCGAGCCGGTGGCTGGCAATATGGGGTGTGTGCCCCCTGCAAAAGGATTTCTTGAGCATTTGCGGGCTGTAACCAGCGAGCTTGGTATTGTTCTTATCTTTGATGAGGTCATTACTGGTTTTCGTCTTGCCTACGGAGGTGCCCAGGAATATCTGGGTGTTGAAGCCGATCTCACCACGCTTGGCAAGATTGTCGGTGGTGGACTGCCAGTAGGTGCTTATGGCGGTAAAAAGGAGATTATGGATTGTATTGCTCCAGATGGCCCGGTATATCAGGCTGGAACGTTGTCGGGAAATCCGTTGGCCATGGCCGCAGGAACGGCAACGCTTCGTCAGCTTCAGCAGCCTGGTTTTTATGAAAAACTCGATAAAAAAGCAGCACATCTTGCTGAAGGTCTTTCTGGGGTTGCTGAAGAGGTTGGAATTCCGGTAACTTTAAATAGGGTCGGTTCGATGCTGACCACTTTTTTTGGAGTGACTGCAGTGTCTGACTTTGAGTCAGCAATGCAGGCTGATGCGGAGCGTTATGCAATTCATTATCGGCAGATGCGTGATAAGCGGATTAATCTTGCGCCTTCACAGTTTGAGACGGCCTTTGTTTCTGCATCACATTCTACGAAAGATATTGATATGATGATAAAAATGACTGAATGGTCATTCAAAAAAATGCTGGAAATCTAAAAAAATCATTGCGTTTGCTCAATGTCCATGATACCAAAGTCGCTATTACGAGAACTGGTTTTCCAGATGTGGTTGCTGGTATTCGGGCATTTTGCTGGGTGCAAAACATGACGATGAGCAGATCAGAAAGGGAGTGAACGTGTCCAGCCCAAGGAGTGAATTGATCCAGTTGCTGGCCCGTTATGGCCATTTAGGATTTACCTTTGTTGCCTGTATTTTCATTGGCTTGGCTGGTGGTATCTGGTTGGATCAAAAGGCCTTTGATGGTGCGACTGCTCCGTGGTTGACTTTTGTGGGCTTGGCTTTTGGAATTGCGGCGGGGTTTAAGTCGCTTCTTGAAGTCTTGTGGAAGTTTAATGATGCTCCTCGTTCGTCTGGTTCTGAGGATGACGAGCGGAACTAATTGTGGAAGCGGCGTTTTTTCTCAAGAGGATGCAGGTTGCAAGCTGGCTCTGTCTTGCGGTGCTGGTTGTTGGATCGGCGTTGTTTTTTTCGTGGCTCATTGCCTGGTCAGTGCTGGTTGGAGGCGTGCTTGCTAATATAAGTTTTTTGCTTTCCAAGAGGCGGTTGATTCGGTTTTTCGACACCCTCTCTTTGGATGATGCTGCTGCTTCGGGAATTGATAAAAAGACTTTTCGTCGTAGTGGCTATCTGGTGAGTTTTTGGCTCCGCATGGCAGCTATGGGGCTTGTCCTGGCATTTTTGCTAAAGAGTGGTGCTGTTCATGCCCTGGGCTTGATTTTAGGCTTGTCAACAGTGGTTTTTGCGGGTACATTCACGGCGTTGAGCGTCGTTAAGCGTTGGTATTTCAGCAGGAGGAGGTAAAAAAGACGTTATGGAACATCCGATACTATTTATTACCGTGGTCCTTGAAAAGCTTGGCTTGCCTGTCCCCCATGGTTTTGTCGGGCATACCCTGCTCGAACAGCTCTGTGCGCCATACATGACGTATACCTGGTTTGTGATGGCCTTTTTGTTTTTTGTTTCTAAGCTGACCTTGGGAGATCTGGAAATGATTCCCGGTCATGGCCAGAACTTCTGGGAAATTATTATTGGCGGCATGGATCAGTTTTTTGAAGAGAATATGGGTCGTGAAATGACTGATACCTTCTTTCCGATGATTGCAACGTTTGCGTTGTATATTGCGGTGGCCAATCTGATTGGTTTGATTCCGGGTTTTATGTCTCCGACGTCGAGTATTAACACCACCCTGGCGTTGACTCTTATTGTATGGGTGACCCATCATATTATTGGTTTTCGAGCCCACGGCATAAAGTACTACAAGCATTTTATCGGACCGATGCCAGTTTTGATCCCGTTGATGTTGCCCATTGAATTGATTAGTAACTTTGCCCGTATCCTCTCTTTATCCATTCGACTTTTTGGGAACATTATGGCCAAAGAGACCCTGCTTGGTATTCTGTTTACTTTGGCTGGAGCCTATCTGGCGCCACTGCCAATCATGGTTCTTGGAGTTTTGGTTTCTCTGGTACAAGCCATGGTTTTTGTTTTGTTGACGGTTATTTATTTTGCCCAGGCACAGGAGCATGCCCATTGATATTTTTCTGTGGTGATTCTGCCATGGACGAAAAGATAGTGTAAGAAAAGAAGAAGGCCAAACGTTCAATAAAAATCAAAGGAGAAACACAATGGAAGGAAATCTTCAGATCGCTCTTATTTGTATTGGTGCTGCACTTTCGATCGGCTTAGCAGGTCTTGGTGCCGGTATTGGTATCGGAACCATTGGTGGCGGTGCCTGTACTGGACTGGCCCGTAATCCTGAGGTGCAACCGAAACTGATGGTTTTCATGATTCTCGGTATCGCCCTTGCTGAATCTATTGCCATTTACGGTCTGGTTATCTCTCTGATCCTGTTGTATGCCAATCCGTTTATGTAATTAAAACAGGATATATTTTATGTTGTTTTGCGGGCCGCAGTGTTTTCTGCGGCCCGTTTTGTTTCTGTAGCCTGGTGAAAAGGAGTAGCTGTGGCTGTTGAGGAGAGGATTATTATTCACCCGAAAAGAGGGGCCAGAGAGAAAATTCTTCCTCGAAAGGGAATATTTTTTGTGACTCCCCGAGAGGCAGCACATGCCCACAAGATATTGCGTGAGGCCGGTGGAGAAGCACGATTTCTCTATAATTCGCAACTCACCGTCTCAGCAAGTCAGGAGCTTTTTGTTGCCGGACCTGCGGTGGGTGCGCCGATGGCTGCGATGACTCTGGAAAAGCTCATTGCCAATGGTGCCGCAGAGGTTATCATGTATGGCTGGTGCGGTTCTACCCAGCCTCGTTTACCTGTGGCTTCTCTGTTGGCTGCGGAAATGGCCTTTTCTGGTGAGGGAGTGAGCCAGTATTACGCGCTCGGTGCCGCTTGTTGTGCCTCTGATGCTGCTTTGGTTTGTTCAGTGCAAAAATTTCTTGATGGTCTTGCTTTACCGTGGACCAGTGGCGCGGTGTGGACTACTGATGCTCCGTACCGGGAGGATCGTAATTATATACAGCAGCTGGTTGTTGAACATGACGTTGTTGCCGTGGATATGGAGTATTCGGCTTTGTGTAGTGTGGCTCTTTTTAGAAAAATTAAATTTGCGGCTTTGCTCATTGTTTCTGATGCGTTATTTGCCGATGTCTGGAAGCCGGGCTTTCGTGATGCACGATTTAAAAGCCGTAACAGAACCCTTGTTCGTGAACTTTGTCAGTGGCGGTGAATAAATCAGTTATGAAGACGTTTCATCTGATAAGTCTAGGCTGTGCCAAGAATATGGTGGATTCCGAGGTGATGCTTGGGGCGTTGTTTGCTGCAGGATGGCAATTTGCTCAAGACCCTGAAGAGGCAGATCTCTTGCTGCTCAACACCTGTGGTTTCATTCAACCGGCTGTTGAAGAGGCCATTGACGAAATTTTGGCTCTTGCTGAAATAAAAGAGAGTCATCCAAGGCAGAAACTGGTTGTCGTGGGTTGTCTGGTGCAACGTTATAAAGAAGCTTTGGAGCCCGAGTTTCCTGAAGTTGATTTATTTGTCGGTACGGAGGGCTGTGCCGATATTGTACATCTGATTGCCCCTTTGTTTGTTGATGGGCTGGGGGCGCAAACTGAAAAAGTCCTCATTCCCGAGCGTTTTCTGATGACCGCAAATGTGCCGCGGACGCTCGCAACGCCAGCCCATCGGGCCTGGTTTAAAATCACCGAAGGATGTAATAACCATTGTTCTTACTGTATGATCCCGGCCATTCGGGGCAGATTGCGCAGTCGCTCTGTTGACGATCTTGTCAAAGAGGCATTGTTCCTTGAGCAGCGGGGCGTTCAGGAGCTTTCGTTTATCGGTCAGGATTTGACCGCCTACGGCGATGATTTGGGTGCCGACCAACATCTCCTGGCTTTGCTCAAAGCAGTTCTCAGGCATACAGATATTCCCTGGTTACGCCTGTTGTATCTTTATCCCTCTGGAGTAACTGAAGAATTACTTGCGTTGCTGGCCAAAAATTCTCGCATTGTTCCTTATCTCGACATCCCGTTTCAGCATGTCAGTGATCCAGTATTACGCCGCATGAATCGGCATCATCGTGGTGAAGATGTGTATCGGCTGGTTGAGAAACTTCGAGCAGCGCTTCCCGACGTGGCGATACGCACCACTTTTCTAGTCGGTTTTCCAGGAGAAACAGAGCAGGATGTGGTGCAGCTCGAGGCTTTTATCCAGGAGATGAAACTGGATCATGTTGGGGTGTTTTGCTATGCCAACGAAGAGGGCTGTCCTTCAGAACATTTTCCCGATCAGGTTGCAGAAGAGACCAAGATAATGCGCCGTGACCGATTGCTGGCGGCTCAGGCCGAGATTTCCTCTGTTATTTGTGAGAAATATGTAGGGCGTCGTGAACAAGTTCTGGTTGAAGGACTGAGTGCCGAGACTGATTTGCTTCTTGAGGGGCGTACCCGATTTCAGGCCCCGGAGGTGGATGGCCGTGTTTATATAAACGAAGGCACAGCAAACCCCGGTGACCTGGTGACGGTTCATATCACCGAGTCGCAGACTTACGATCTGGTGGGGGGAATTGTCGAATAACCATGACAGAAAATAAAAATGGTTTGGGCTTTCTGCCTTTCTGACCGGTTCCGTCTTTTTCTGTTATGGCTGGTGGTTATAGGGTTTTATTTGGAGGCGTTGACCTTTTCTCGAAGGTCCTTTCCCACCTTGAAGAATGGCAATTTCTTGGGTTTTACCATGATTTTCTTGCCGGTCTTCGGGTTGCGCCCTTCATAAGCGTCATATTTTTTGATGACAAAACTGCCAAAACCCCGGATTTCAATGTTTTCGCCTCGTGCCAAGGCATCGGTCATTGTTTTGATAACAGTGTTGGTGATTGCCGCTGCCTCTCGATGAGGCACATTGATATCTTGGGCCAATGCTTCGATGAGTTCCGATTTGTTCATATTACGCTCCTCTGTTCGGGAAGTCTTTTCCGCTTCTGGGAGGAAACTTCACCACCTGCAATGTTGTTGTACACCAGAAAATACCACCGTCCGGCTGCCTCTCTTTAAGACTTCAGGCAGAGATATCTTTATCACAAAGAGGGAAAAACTGTGATAGATTTTGGCGCAGGTTTGATGAAAACTCTTTAACTTCTAGAAGTTAACCAATTGTTTTTCTCTTTGTAAAGGAAATTCGTAATTATTCAGCGAATTTTAAGTTTCCTGATTCTGCTAATCAAGAGGCTTTTCATGAAATAGCAATGTGAGTACAGTTGTGGTGGTCATATCCTGTTTGTAATACGACGATGTATAACTACAAATTCTATAGAAAAAATAACTACTTTTCGGTCGCGTAGGGGAATATCTTTTCTGTACATTTAAGAACGGAGTTGGCAAAAACAGGTCATCGCTTATCCTTGGGCGTTTATTTTTGTAAAATCGAAGCAGAAAGGAAAAAATAATGATCTATAGTACCTCGTATGTACAATATAACCTGGCAATGGGACTCAGGATTGAGCATGGGTTCGAGGGGGACTGAAAACATAGCGATCTTGTCATCTGAGTGGTGAGCTTTTCAGGCTGTATCAGATAGACGTTTATGTCTTGTTGTTTGTGAGGATTGCGTTAGGATATAGAGGCAATGATGCATATTCTTTTGTTGTTTTATGACTTGTCTGCAGGAATGGGGGCTTTGAAGAGGTCACAAGAAACAAAAAATAAAAAGAATCAAATAACTTGTTTTTAGTTATTGAGACAGTTGGAGATTTTTTATGAGCAAATGCTTGTATTATAATGTTTTTTTTGCGTTTATTGTGGCTGTCGTTTTGTCGGAGAGCGTTGCTTTTGGAGCAACCCGGGATGAAGTGGTAAAGCGGGGTTTTCTGCAGTGTGGAGTGGCGACGAGTATGCCAGGGTTTGCAGACCCGGATACTGATGGGTATTGGCGTGGTTTTGATGTTGATATTTGCCGAGCGGTTGCTGCTGCAGTTTTGGGTGATCGTGAAAAGGTCAAATTTACTCCGCTTGCTCCGAAAGAGCGTTTCCCGGCTCTACAAGTTGGTAAAGTTGATATGCTTGCTGGCAGTACCACATGGACTCTGGCCCGTGATAGTTCTCTGGGAGTGAATTTTCCTGTTGTGACATATTATGATGGTCAGGGGTTTATGGCAAAGAAATCTCTTGAAAATAAAGATATAAATGCGTTGCATGGGGTTTCGGTATGTGTGCAGCCAGGGACGAATACAGAGCCGAATCTTGCTGATTTTTTTGCCCGGAAGGATCTGAAGCAAAAAACAGAAGAAAGGCTGGGGAACACTCTGGTACGTTTTACCACTTCGACACAGTTGGTGAAAGGCTTTGCCGCTGGACGGTGCGATGTTGTCAGTGGTCCGATTTCGTTGTTATATAGTTTGAGAAGTAAGATGGTGGCTCCTGATGAGGTCGTCATTTTACCCGGAGTAATCTCCAAAGAGCCTTTGGGGCCAGTGGTTCGCCAGGGGGACGACGCCTGGTTCAATATTGTTAAATGGGTCGTTTTTGCAATGATTAATGGTGAAGAATTAGGGCTTAACTCTACGAGCATTGCTGCAATGAAAGATCCTAAGATACCTGCGGTAAGACGTTTCTTTGGTCTTGAGGGAATCAAGGGCCAGGGGCTGGGGCTTGCCGATGATTGGGCCTATCAGGTTATTTCTCAGGTTGGCAATTACGGGGAGGTGTTTCAACGGAATCTTGGCCAGGGTTCGTTACTGGGTATGGATCGTGGCATAAATGCTCTATGGGTGAATGGTGGGCTGCATTATGCACCTCCGTTGCGGTAATTTCTTGCTATAATATGTATTACTTGAAAGAGGAAGAGTATGAAAAGAATATGGACTTTTTTATATGCTATGTTGTTGGTTGTTTTCTGTACTACGGTTGTCCTTGCCAAAGACTCTGCTGTTTCAAAGAATAACGCTGACTCGAAATGGGGGACAGCGGGACAGGAAATTAAAGAGGCGGCAGGAGCAGTGGGTAATGCTTCTGCGGATACCTGGGCTAAAGCGAAAGAAGGTTCGCTTGAAATTTGGGAAAATACCCGGGATGGAAGTGTGGTTCTATGGTGGAAGACTAAGGATGGGGCTTCGACTTTTTGGGGGAAGACGAAAGATGGCACATCTTCCGCCTGGAAGAAGACCCGGGAAGGTTCTGCAGAAGTATGGGAAAATACCCGAGATGGTAGTACGGCTTTGTGGTGGAAGACCAAAAATGGGGCCTCGACCTTTTGGGGAAAAACCAAAGAGGGTGCCGCTGCTGCCTGGGATAAAACCAAAAAGGGAACCGCCGTTGCTTGGGATAAGACCAAAAAGGGGACGGCTACGGTTTGGGGCAAGACGAAGGAAACAACCTCTTCAGGGATGTCTCGTTTGAAAAAAAAGATTCACCAGATGACTGCTCCTGACCCTGGCGAATAAGGTTCCTATGAGCGGCTGGGACAGCTTTTTCAGGGTTGGGCCTTGTCTCCACCGAGATACACCGAGCCAATGCCGCCACCGATGATAAGAATGGCCCCGAGCAGGGCACTTTGGCTTGGGACCTGGTCCCAGATCAGCCAGCCGAGGAGCCCGGTGAACAGCACACCGCAGTAGCTGATCGGTGAGATGACCGTGGCTCCAGCATAGCTGTAGGCTTTGGTGTAGAGCCACATGGTCAGCCAGATGGAAAGGCCGATGCCTGCAATGAGCGGGAGAGCTATCAGAGGAATGGGCTGCCAGTGGCTGATGGCTAAAGGGAGGCCGCAGATCGAGGAAAAGAGAAAATAATAAAAAATAATTCGAGATGTGGTCTCGGTGCCTGTCAGCATTCTGGTACTGACAATCGAGCAGGCAAGTGCCACTGCCGCCGACAGAGCGACCAGATGCCAGACACTGAAGGTGCTTCCTTCGGGCTTGAGAACAAGGGCAATACCGGCAAAGCCTACGAGAACAGGGATCCAGCGGATCAGTGGTAGTTTATAGCCTTTCCAAAGAAAAAGAAGTAACGGCACACAGATCGGTGCCCCATTACGGAGCAGAGCCGCATCGACCAGGGGAATATGTTCGAGTGCCAGATAAAAGGTGTAAAAAGAGAGCCATCCTGAAGCAGAGCGAAGCAGATGCAGGCCGGGATGGGCTGTTTTCAGTAAGCGGCCCCGCTGACGGTACAGGGTGGGCAGCATTAAGAGTACGCTGAAAAAATATTGGCAAAATACAATTTGTTCTACTGAAACGTATGTCGCAGTGTATTTGGTGGCTGCTGTGGCCAGACTGACTACCACGGAGGTTGCCAGGGCCAAAAACGCCCCCAATATTATCTGGGATGGTTTTATAGGCATGCCGCCTTCTCTTGTTTGCAGTATTTCTCTTTGTTGAGCCTTTGCTATTACCTTTGCACGTGGATTGGCAGCTGTCTGTATACCAGAATATGCCTCCTGATACGAGGAGTGAAAGGCTGTATTGATAAATTTAGTGGACAGTCCTGAATTGGGATGGGGTAACTTTGTCATGGAGAATCGTATGGCACGGTATGATGTTGCCGTAGAGATATTAAGAAAACTGGTTGCTTTTGACACCACTACAACCCAGTCGAACCTTGATTTGATCGCCTATGTTCAGGGCTATCTGAAGCAGTATGGGGTTGCCAGCCAGCTGGTGTACAGTGCTGATGGTACCAGGGCCAATCTGCTGGCCACCATCGGTGAGCAGAGTTGTCCTGGTATTATTCTTTCCGGGCATACCGATGTAGTGCCCGTTGAAAAAGATGGCTGGAAGTTTTCGCCGTGGCAGCTCACAGAGCACGATGGCAAATTATATGGTCGTGGCTCGTGCGATATGAAGGGGTTCCTTGCGGTATGTCTGGCTCATGTTCCCGAATTTGTTGCTGCAAAAAAACAGACTCCGGTGCATCTCTGTTTTTCTTATGATGAAGAAGTTGGCTGTATGGGCGTTCATAGCCTGGTCGAAGAATTAGCAACGCTTCCCCATCAGCCCAAGATTGCGATAATTGGTGAGCCGACGATGATGCAACTCATCCGGGGACATAAAGGGAAGATGCTTGTCTCTTGTACGGTCTCAGGACATGCCGGGCACTCTTCGGCGGCGCCCCAGCATCTCAATGCCGTCGAGTACGGGGCTCGGGGCATTGCTATTATTGCCGATCATGCGAAGAACTTTGCGGAAAATGGCCCCTACAACCATGATTATACCATTCCTCATAGCACCATGCTGACCACCCTGGCCGATGGCGGCGTTGCCACAAATATCACTCCGGATAGTTGTCGTTTTGTCTTTGAGATACGCAATATTCCTGAGCAGCCTGCGGAGACGATACTTGCTGAGGTACGTCGCCAGGTCGAAAATCTGTTTTCAGCAACAACAAAACAGCAATTTCCTCAGGCATCTTTTTCCTGGAATGTGGAGAATGCCTATCCAGGAATGGCTGTGGATGAAGAGAGTGAAGGCTACCAATTTGTTAAGGCTGTACATCCTCGAGTGGGTGGTTGTGTCTCTTACGGAACCGAAGGCGGTATTTTTCAGCAGGAGGGCAAAATTCCAGCCGTTATCTGCGGCCCGGGGAATATTGCCCAGGCCCATATGCGAAATGAGTATATCGAAAAAGATCAGATTATTGAGTGCTCTGCATTTATTGAAAAGCTGTTTGCAGCCCTATAGAAATTGAGGCAATTTTCTATTGTTTCCAGAATAGTTTTTCGGGGAGGTTTGTTTGGGGCTCATCGCAGACGGAAGAGATACGTCTTATATATTCGGTGATTTCGGGTTTGACGGTATTGCAGTATGCGGCATCAAGACGTTCTCGTACCAGGGATTTTTCGATGAGATTTCTTGGCATAATTTGCTGAAACTCATTGGGAAGACTGGTGATGCCCTGGTGTGGTTCTCTGGCCAGGGTTTTGGCCTGTCGCATGGTCTCTTCTGCTATCCAGCGGATAATTTCAGGATATTTTTGGGCGGTTTCGCGATGCACCGCAATTCCGGCAATCGGCATACCTCGTTGCTGCCCAGTTGTCTTGGTGTAGAGTTCTGCGACATTTTCTCCGATCATGAGTTTTGGATTCATTACGAGAGCCTTTGTTACCAGAGGCTCGGGGAGTAATGCTGCGGAGATTTTTCCAGTGATGAGTTTTTTGAGCAATATTTGTGGCGGTTCAAAGGTGAAAGAGAT
>PDWI01015715.1_pt1 | contig 11511 bp, 10 predicted proteins | sample 1430891 | NCBI WGS metagenome assembly PDWI01 (sample SAMN01162508, study PRJNA174530) | Oral metagenome, whole genome shotgun sequencing project. | biome: Marine environment; feature: Marine mammal; material: Swab sample of the gingival sulcus; isolation source: swab sample of gingival sulcus...
TTTTTCTTACTGTATTGGATTAACAGAGAATTTAGATATTCCTGATGGCGTAACTTCTATAGGAAATAGTGCTTTTTTTAAATGTACTGAATTATCATCAGTTACCATTCCAAATAGTGTGATTTTTATTAAAAATCTGGCTTTTGCTTTATGTAACCAATTAAAATCAGTTACTTGCTTTGTAAATGATCCTAATGATATTGATATGAGTGAACATATTTTTTATAACACTCCGATAAATGAAGCTACATTATATGTTCCTGAAGGTAGTGTCCCTCTCTATGAAACAGCTGAACAATGGCAAGATTTTGGAACTATCAAAGAAATTGGAATTGGAATCGATGAGCCAACAACTTTTACACATTTTTCATTATATCCTAATCCGGCAACAGATTACATTTCCCTTTGTTTTGATAGCAAAATAAATGAAACTATCCATATTTCAATATATCAGCTATCAGGTAATAAAGTTTATGCACAAAATTATATAGCCAATGATGATTTCTTTAGCCATACAATTTCTATAAAAGACTATGCTAAAGGAACTTATTTAATAAAAATTGAGAATTCAAAAGGAATCATTACAAAGAAAATAATTGTAGAATAAATAAATAAAAGGGAAGAAAACTGATTAATTAACAATTATTTTCTTCCCTTTTTTGTTTTTTTAATTACTGTTTTTCAGTTTTTAAATCTTATCTAAAGCTTGTTTTAAATCACCGATAATATCTTCAATATTTTCTATTCCTATTGATAATCTCACTAAACCATCAGTAATACCGGCTTTTAATTTAGATTCTTTACTTACTTTAGAATGTGTCATAGAGGCAGGATGCTGTATTAAACTTTCAACACCTCCCAATGAAACGGCTAATAATGCCAATTTCATATTGTCCATTAATATTTTACCGGCATTAAAACCACCTTCCAGGCCCTTTCATCTGCTTTTTAGCCAACTCATATTGAGGATGAGAAGGTAATCCCGGATATTTAACCCATTTTATTTTAGGATGATTTTCCAAGAATTCGGCTACTTTCTTTGCATTTTCTTGTGCTTTATCTATACGAATCGATAATGTTTTTATACCTCTATGAAGTAAAAATGCTTGATGTGGATCCATATTTGAACCTAAATTTACCATCACATTTCTCAATTGCTTATACATTTCTTCTTCTCTGGCAATTACAATACCTGCAACTACATCGGCATGACCATTCAAAAATTTTGTCATAGAGTGAAAAACAACATCTGCTCCCATATCTAATGGTCTTTGCAAATGTGGACTACAAAAAGTGTTATCCACAACTACTTTTAAACCATGTTTTTTTGCCAATGCCACTACAGCCTCAATATCTGTAATATCCATAGTAGGATTAGCAGGCGTTTCAATGTATAATAATTTGGTGTTAGGTTTAATCGCAGCTTCTATGGCTTTGATATCTGATGTGTGAACATAAGAAGACTCCACACCAAATCTCGCCCAATGTTGTTCCATAACAGTTCGTGATGCTCCATAAACTGCCGCAGAACTTATCATGTGATCTCCTTTGTTAAGCATAGCCATGTATATTACATTAACAGCTGCCATTCCCGAACTTACGGCAATACTTCCATATCCATTTTCTAATTCAGCAACGGTTTTCTCCAATGCTGTAATGGTAGGATTACCTATTCTGGTATAAATATATCCATCATCTTCTCCATTAAAACAAGCAGCACCATGTTCTGCATTTTTAAATGTAAATGTTGATGTTTGATAAATAGGCACTACGGCACTTCCATAAGCATCTTCATGATGTCCTCCATGTATCAAAACGGATTCAAATCCTAATTTTTTATCTTTCATTTTCTAATTTTTTATATTGGTTATTAGCTATTAGCTTTTGGCTTTTAGCATATCTATTTTTTCTTATTACGTTGCATTTGCTGCTGTTGTTTTGCCATTTCTTCCAATCTTTTTTGCCAACCTGATTTTTTAATTGGTTTTTGCTTTTTCATCGCCATACGTTTTCTGATTTTATCTTCATCAATAAAGAATTTACGAATCAGATATATCTGCCCAAAAGTAATAATATTGGCAAGGAAATAATAATAACTTAAAGCTGCCGCATAATTATTAAAGAAGAATAGGAACATGATAGGCATCATGTACATCATTGTCTTCATACCCGGAACTTGTTGAGAACCTGAAGAAGACATTTGATCGTTAATACGTGTGTAAATAATGGTTGAAGCCGTCATTAATAAAGTAAACAAACTCACATGACTACCATAAAACGGTATATTAAACGGTAAATTTAAAATAGAATCGTAAGTTGATAAATCATGAGCCCAAAGGAATGATTGTTGTCTCAACTCAAATGATGCCGGGAAAAATCTGAACATCGCAATTAATATCGGAAACTGCAACAACATAGGCACACAACCCGAAGCCGGATTAGCTCCTGCGCTCTTATATAAATTCATGATTGCCTGTTGCTTTTTCATAGCATCCTCTTTCTTAGGATAACGTTCATTGATTTTATCAATATCCGGTTTCAAAATTCGCATTTTAGCTTGCGAATAGTAAGTTTTGAATGCAATAGGAGACAATACTAATTTTAATAATAAAGTAAGTACCAATATGATAATACCATAATTCCAATTAAACTGCTCTAAAAAGTTAAACACCTTAATAACTGCATATTTATTAATCCATCTTAATAACATCCAACCCAAAGGAATAACATCCTCCAACTCAAGATCATACTTTTTAAGTATTTTATATTTATTAGGACCAAAATAAAATTTCAATGGAATAGTCTGATTATTAGATGGTAAATAAGTAAAACTCATTTCCGATTTCATTGACTTTAAATACCTTTCTTTTTCTCTTTCCTCATCATCTTTATCGGCATTTCTATCAACCACAGAAAGATTGGCATTATTAAAAGATTCTTCTGCAATTAAAATGGAAGAGAAAAAACGCTGTTTGAAAGCAATCCATTTTATTTTAGTTGTAATTTCTTCCTCATCACTATCTTTTGTATCTGAAAGATTATCAACATCATCTTTCAAATATTTGAAATAAATGGTACTGTTTCCTGTATTTTTCAATTCATGATCTTGCTTTCTCAAATCTGCTTCCCAATCCAAATTCAAATATCCGGTATTTTGGGCAATGTATTTTTCCATCCCCACCAACTTAACATCAAAATCAATCATATAATCATCTCCACTGATAGTGTAGAGGTATTCAATATATTGATTTGAATTTGGATTTCCATCAGGTATCAATCTCATGGAAAAATCTAACGTTTCTCCTTTTGCAATTTTCAAATAATGATTTGAAAATCGGTCTTTATTTTTCATCGGAGTGAAAAACAAGTCTCCAGTATTAATCGAACGATTATTAGAAAAGAAATTAATGGAAAATTTAGATGAATCGGGTGTAAACAAAATCAACGGTAAAGAATCATACGTTTGAAAATTTGTAAGTTCTACTTGTGATATTCTACCTCCTTTGGTATCAAAATAGAGTTTCATCACATCCGTTTCAATGATATAACGGGCATCTTCTCCCCTACCTGCTGCGGCAAATAAACCCAAACGGTCGGATAATGCTGAAGAATCAACGGCAAGTTGCTGTTGTTCTACTTGTTGTTGAGTTTCTTTCTTTTTTTCCTCTAATTTTAATAGTGCTTCCCGTTGTTTCTCAACTTGTGCAATAGAATCTCTAATTTCTTGTCTTCTCTGCAACTCTTCTTTCGATGGTTGCATCCAAACATTGTATCCAACTAAAATAACAAAGACTAATAATAAGCCTATTACAGTATTCTTATCCATTATAAAATTATATATTTCTTATTTTAAAGTTGCAAAGGTAAAAAAGATTATTCACAACTCCTTAAACCACTTGTTTAATAAATGTAGCCAAACTATTTAATAAATAAATCTAAAAAAAGTGATAATAATGTAATAACATCTCATAAAACATACACATTAAAAATCACATATTCAATTATTTAAATCAAATTACATTTATTGCTTTTACCACTATATCTGCTACTTTTTTCGCTTCCTCAACGGTAATAGTTAAAGGAGGAGCAATGCGAAAAGCCGTATCACAAAATAAGAAGCGATCTACAATTAATCGATGATTCCAAAGGGATGAAACAGCTTTGTCAGCGATTTCTGCATCTCCCAGTTCTACTGCCATCATCAATCCTTGCTGTCTTATTTCTTTTACTTGTGGTAAATCTTGTAACGCATTTACAAATATTTGGGCTTTATCATTTGCTGTCTGTGGTAATTGCTCAGACAATATCAAATCAAGACTGGCTAAAGCTGCCGCAGCACTTACAGGATGCCCGCCAAACGTGGTGATATGTCCCAAAGGCGGGTTATATTGCAAAGTATCCATTAAAGATTTTGAAGCAACAAATGCACCGATAGGCATGCCGCCCCCCATTCCCTTTGCCAATGTTAAAATATCCGGAACAAAATCGTAATGCTCAAAACTAAACAGTTTTCCTGTACGTCCAAAACCCATTTGTACATCATCAAGAATCAGCAATGCACCAACTTCCTGACAGCGTTGCTTTAAAGCTTTAAGGTAACCTGCTTGAGGCAAAATAATACCGGCTTCCGCTTGAATAGACTCCACAATAACACCTGCTGTTTTTGTAGTTATTTGGTTTAGCTGACTTTCATCATTAAAATCCAAAAATTTTACCTCAGGTAAAAGCGGACGATAAGCCGATTTCATATTTTCGTTTCCCAACACACTCAAAGCACCATGAGTAGAACCATGATAAGCATTATTAAAAGCAATAAGCTCGCTGCGACCCGTTGCACGTTTAGCCAACTTCAAAGCACCTTCATTAGCCTCAGATCCCGAGTTCACTAAATATACAGATTCCAAATTTGAAGGTAACTGTTCGGATAACTTTGCCGCTAACAAAACTTGAGGAGATTGAACAAACTCTCCATACACCATTAAATGCATATAGGTTTCTGCTTGTTTTTTTACCGCTTCCACTACTTTTGGATGACAATGACCTATGTTACTCACAGATACGCCTGATACCAAATCAACAAAAGGCTCTCCATCAGGCGGAAAAAGATAAATTCCTTCAGCACGAACAAACTCCTGTGCATTCTTAACGTACGCCGGAACGGCTAAATGCTTATAATATAATTCTCTATTGCTTAAATGCATGTTGTTTTTGATTGCAAATATAATGCTTTGATTTTAAAATCATCAATTTTATCTTTTTGATAAGATTATAAACAACACTTTTATTTAATTAACACCACTTGCGGTAATATACTCATAAATCTCCTGAAATTGATTAGAAATTGCAGCCCTACTAAAATGTTGTATAGCAAAATCTCTAATGTCATTTTTATTATAATTACTGTGATTAGACATCATGAATAATAATGACTCAGTAAGTTTTGGCGTATTATTTGGCGGAATAATGAGTCCGCATTTTTCATTAAAGAACTCTTTAATCCCTCCTACATCCGATGTTATCAATGGCAAACCACAAGACATGGCTTCAAGAATTACTACCGGTAAATTTTCGTAATGGCTATACAAAAGCATCGCATCTGCTTCATGAAATTTCTCTAACAAAGCTTTTCCTTCTAACTTTCCTGTAAAAAAAACATATTTATCCGTAAGATTCAATCTATCGGAAAGCGCTTTAGTTTCGTCAAAATCCATCCCCTCTCCTATCATAAACAGTTTTACTGCTTTTTGTTGCTTGGATAATTCATGAAAAGCCTGCAAAATTCCGGAAAGGTTCTTGGATTTCTCCTCAAAACAAGACACATGAATAAATGTAGTGGTTTTGTTAGGTGATTTTTGAGGAGGTAATGTGAAAAAATCAACATCCACCACATTAGGAACAATATGCCAGTTTTCATTTAATAAACCATGGGCGTTCATGGCTTTTTTCAAGTGATTGGAAACAGTAGTAACTGCTGATGCTTTCTTAACAATAAATTTCGTCAAAAATTTACGAAACCAACCTTTATAATTTCCATTTATCTTCTGATATCGCGACCAATGTTCGGTAATTATAAAAGGAATACCTTTGAAATACTTCAACAAAAGTGCAAAAACGCCAACCCTTGTCAAAATATTAACATGAGTTATATCAGGCTTTTGTTTCTGCTTTAACAATACACGATAGAGCTTAAAGAAACCTAAAAAATATCGCAATGGCGATATCAATTGATTAAAACGTCCTTTTTTACTATAATAGTAAATATACTCATCAATATTATGATCTTTATTATGGGTTATATGTGCCGAAATATCTTCTTGAATTGGACATATATAAATAACTGACACATCATTCTTTTCAACGACACTTTCTGCATGGCGCTGCACAAAAAGACCAAATAAAGAATCGTACCGGTGCGGATACCAAGGCGATAAAAATAAAATATGTCTTTTTTTGTTTATCATAAAAATAGTGCCTGCTCAAAAAGATTTAATTTTGAAAGTATTACTGTAATTATCACTAAAATAAATTTTATTTATTTTTTGAACCATTAAGAAGTTAAGAGAATTAAGACAGAAATAACATACATTACTTTTAACTTCTACATTCATCTTATTTATTCTCCTCTATACGATTCAAATCTTCTACAAAAAGAACAATATCTTCTTGTGAAAATCCTTTTTCCAATGCAGCATCTTCCAATGTTCCCCAAATGGGTTCACCACATCTGATACATCTAATACCTTTTTCTCGCAAATAATTTACACAAAGTGTGTTTTTTGATAAATCTTCTATGGTTGATTCTTTTGTTATTTCCATAAAAAAATAATTATGAAATGAATAAGTTCATTTTTTTGCAAATTTAAAAAAATATCATCATTTATATCTTTCTAAAGTTACTGTACAGTTATTTGTTAATTACATTTACAATTTTGTATTACTCTTAAAATGCCTAACTTTGCTTAAATATAAACAACAGCAAATCTATTATAATTTTGCACGATAGTTGTAATTTTATCGTTATTTGCATGAGTACACTCAAATAATTACAATATCATGAACAAGTCAAAAATCAAAATATATTTATTCTCCATTTTCTTTTTTGTATTAACCTTTTATGCAAATGCTCAATTAGATATATCCTCAACCAATAAGAAAGCTATTGCAAAATTTAATAAAGCAAAAGCTTCTTTCTTCCAAAAGGATTTTTCCAATAGCATTAAATATGCCCAAAAAGCCATTGATTTAGATGAAAAATTCTTGGAGGCTTACTTAATTTTATCTGAATCTTATATCGAAATGGAAGATTTAGACCATGCCATAGTCTTTTTGGAAAAAATGTTAGATTTAAACACCTCAAAGTATGGAAAAGCATGGCGCTTACTTGCTGAATTATATATGGAACAGGAAGAGTATCAAAAAGCTGTATCAGCATTTGAAACTTATGTTAAAACAGAAAAGGACAATACAGTTAATCAGGAAATTGAAACCTGTAAATTCAGAATGAAGCAAATGGAAAATCCTCAGAATATCAAGTTGATAAATCCCGGAAAAAACATCAATACAGAAGATAGTGAATATATAAATGCCATTAGTTTGGATGAAAATAGCATTTATTTTACCGTTAAACCTGAAAAAAGTGCTTTAAAAAACGAAAAAAGCCGAAAAAGAGATGAGGATTTTTATTTTTCTCAAAAGAAAGAACAGATATGGGGCGAGAGAAAGGCTTTTGATACAATTATTAATACCCGATTTAACGAGGGTGCATTACACGTATCGGCAGATAATCGTTTTTTGTTTTTCACCTCTTGTAGAGACCGCTTAGGGTTTGGCAGTTGCGACCTTTATTTTACCTCACGCCAAAACGATTCTGTATGGAACCGACCGTTTAATCTGGGTCAAACCATTAATTCAGTAAATTGGGATACACAACCTTGCTTTTCAAGCGACGGAAAAACCCTTTTCTTTGTCAGCAATCGAGAGAATGGTTACGGACAATCTGATATTTGGTATGCCACACTCAAACCTGACGGTACTTGGCATCAACCCAAAAATCTTGGCAATACGATTAACACACTTGGTGATGAAATGGCACCTTACTTACATCCTGACGGAAAAACGCTCTATTTTTCATCTAATGGACACATGGGAATGGGAGGAATGGATATTTTTATATCAAAAAAAATCAATGATACCACTTGGAGTAAACCCATTAATCTTGGTTATCCCATTAATACAAAAGGAAATGAGATTAACTTAATTGTGAATGCCAAAGGCAATGTGGCTTATATGTCTGTAGAAAAAAGTACAGGAAACAATCATTATGATATTTATTATTTTGACTTACCCCAACCCTATATGGCAGAAAAAACAGCATATATCAAAGGAAATGTATTGGATTCCATTACTCAAAAACCGGTACAAGCAGTTATTGAACTTATTGATTTACAAAAACAATCTGTAAAAGTATTATCAGCCACACAACCCGATGGCTCTTATTTAATTGCACTTCCTACCGGAAAATCCTATGCACTTCATGTAAAGAAAAAAGGATATATGTTTTATAATGATCATTTTGATTTTAATCATCAGGAAATTGAACCCAAATCCATGGATATTTTGTTGCATCCTATTCAAGATAACTTAACTGCTGAACTTAAAAATATCTTCTTTGCTTTTGATTCTGATGAACTTTTACCGTCTTCTAAACCAGAACTTAATACGTTAATTAATGTATTAAAAACAAACCCGCAATGGAAGATTACCATTTTAGGTTATACCGATAATAAAGGAACACAAACATACAATCAAAAACTCTCGGAAAATCGAGCCAAAAGCGTATATCAATATCTCATTGAAAATGGCGTGGAAAAACAGCGACTTTCTTATATCGGAATGGGCGAAAAAAATCCTAAAGCAGATAATGAGACAGAAGCCGGCAGGGCAAAAAACCGACGAACAGAAATTGTTTTTAACAAAATACAATAAATTGATAATCAACATATTTATTTTAATTTTCCATTTAATTAAAAAAAGTAAAAATCATTTTTTAGGATTAAATCCTTAACTTTGCCCCAAAATTTAAGTATGGTAAATATTCCAATTATAGAAGCCCCTGATTTTCAAGATAAAGTATTATTACATTCTTGTTGTGCACCTTGTTCTTTGGCAATGGTAGAAGCATTGATAAATAGCAATATACAGCCTACTATTTTTTATTTCAACCCTAATATTTTCCCACAAAAGGAATACGAAATTCGTAAAGATGAAAATAAACGATTTGCAGAACAACATCATTTACCTTTTATTGATTTTGATTACGAGCATCGCAATTGGTTAAAAGAGACAAAAGCATTTTCGAATGAACCGGAACGCGGCATACGTTGTGCCGTTTGTTTTTCTTATCGTTTGGAAGTTACGGCAGCTTACGCCTATGAAAATGGGTTTTCCTTGTTTGCTACAACATTGGCGACTTCACGTTGGAAAGATGTAAAACAAATCACAGCAGAAGGACACAAAGCTGCAGAAAAATATCCAAATGTAAAATATTGGGATAGAGATTGGCGAAAAAATGGATTTACAGAACGAAAAAATCAATTGAATAAAGAAAAAGATTTTTATAATCAACAATACTGTGGTTGTGAATACAGTTTGAGAGATGTAAATAAGTGGCGAATATCCAAAGGTAAACCAAAAATTGAGTTATAATTAAAATTATTTTTTAATTAACCGTTTAAAATCATTTATAATAAGTAATTTTGTGTTACGTTAATCTATAAGTGATGAATGATTAAAAAGTCAAGAAAATGAAAACAACATACATATACATCATATTATTTCTCTTGATATCCTTTCAAGGTTTGGGACAACAGACACATCCCATACAAATGAATTATAATGTAAGTGTCGGCACTTCGCTTCTTTCTTCAAATGGATTGGGAAACGGCATGATGAATTATGTATTTCCTAAGGCTGATTTTTCTATTGGTAAAAAATGGCACATAAAAACCGGTGTTTTATTGACCAATTTTTCTAATCTAACTTCAAATGATTATCAATTTTCAAATTTACAAACATCCCCTATTAAAAATAATGTATCAACAGCCTATGTAATGATTGGCGGTGACTATCAATACAATGAAAATTTGCTTATCAGAGGTAGTATATATAAAAGCTTGAATGGTGATAATGTTATTGGGCAACAAACTTATCCACAAGGCTTCAATAATGATGCGTATGGTATGAATTTTGGTCTCCAATATAAATTCTCGGAAAATGGAATATTAGATTTTCAATTTAGATATCAAAATGGACATAGCCCATTTTATCATCAACCTTATGATTACAGATTTGACGGATATCGCAGAAATTCATTTTCTGTTTTTCAAGAAGACCCATTATTTGATTAATTAAATTAAAAATATGATTGCTGTAATATCTCCGGCTAAAAAGCTTGATTTTAAAACACAACCTCCGGTTGATTTTTTCACACAACCCAAACATACGGATATTTCCAAAAAAATTATTCAACATTTAGCGCAACTTTCACCACAAAACCTTGCGGATTTGATGAATATTAGCCAAAACTTATCCGAATTAAACAAGGAAAGATATTTGAAGTGGAAACCCACTAATGGTTTGTCAGCCGAAAGCAAACAAGCTATTTTTGCTTTTGACGGCAATGTATATCAAGGATGGGATGCTAAAACACAAAAAACAACTCATCACGAATATACTCAACAACACATAAGGATATTATCAGGATTATACGGGTTACTTCGTCCTTTTGACCTCATTATGCCACATCGGCTGGAAATGGGCACTAAATTAAAAACAGAAATGGGAGAAAACCTTTATGAAGTATGGCAAAAAATTGTTACGGAAGATTTAAATAATACCATAACAGAAACTCAATCCAAATACTTAATTAATTTAGCATCGCAAGAATATTTTAAAGCAATAAATCACAAAAATATAAATGCAAAAATTATTCAACCTATTTTTAAAGAAAGAAAAGGTGACCGTTACAAGGTAATTGCAGTATATGCTAAAAAAGCCAGAGGTCAAATGATACGATTCATTACAGAACATAAAATCAATCAGTTAGATGACTTGAAATTTTTTGAAACAGATGGCTATTTTTATAACGAACCCATGAGTAACGAAAGTCAAATTATTTTCACAAGAGGATAAAATGAAAAATAAAAATTGAAGTTTTTATTATTTTAACAATAATAAACTATAAAGAGGCGTTGTAGTTAGTATTTTAAACAAAAAAATGGAATTTTAATATTCCTTAAAATTAAAAAAAATTCATCAAGATATTACGAAAAATATACTATTTTAGCAGCCATATTAAATGAAAGTAAATAAAAATCATATCGTTTTTTTCTTTTTTCTGTTATTTGCAGGACAAGTGACAGCTCAACAAGAGCCTCAAACCACGCAAAGTCTTATGAATTACAGTGCCTATAATCCAGCCTATTACGGTATGAGTAATGGAATTAACATTGT
>PDWI01009068.1_pt1 | contig 11509 bp, 12 predicted proteins | sample 1430891 | NCBI WGS metagenome assembly PDWI01 (sample SAMN01162508, study PRJNA174530) | Oral metagenome, whole genome shotgun sequencing project. | biome: Marine environment; feature: Marine mammal; material: Swab sample of the gingival sulcus; isolation source: swab sample of gingival sulcus...
CACCTTCTTCATCAAGGCAATTAGGGGCAATATGATGATTACTTATAACATTACTAAATGGTTCAGTCGCTAAGACAAATAATTCTGCCATATTACTGCGATTTTTTTTGTTCATTGTGGTAAAAAATTCATAATTGCTATCAGTCATCGCATCAAACATATCCATTTTATCATGCTTAAAACCTGCCTTTAATAATGAACATGCCAACGATAATAAATCCTCATCAAATTGACGAATTGCCCCAAAATCAAGCAACACCAATTTATCAATATTATCCGCATTATGCTCTGCCAAGCGTACCAAATAATTGCCAAAATTAGGGTCGGTTTGCATTTCTCCCCATTCAAAAATTTCTTTTAGCATAACATCAATCGCTGATTTGCCAATAGCATTACGACGTTGTTGCGATAATTTGTGCAAACTATCATCAGTGACAGGCAAGCCTTCTTCATAAGTCATACAAATGATTTCATTAGTGCAATAATCATCAATAATGGTCGGCACAATATATCTAGGGTCATCGGCTAGACGCTCGGCAAATGCCTTAGTCGTCTCTGCCTCAAGTGGATAATTAACCTCACGATAAAGTAAATCTCGAATTTCTGCCACCCATGTATCAAAAGCCCTTGTTTGCGGAACAACATTGCTAACTTTTAATAAATTGGTAAAAATCGCAAGGTCAGAATCAATCGCATTGGCAACTTCGGGATATTGGATTTTTAATACTACTTTTTGCCCTGTGGACTTGATAATGGCTCGATGAACTTGAGCCAAAGAGGCTGTACCAATCGGTAAGGTTTCTACTCGCAAATCTGTCAATTTATCGCCAAGTTGTTGCTGTAATCTCTGTTGAATAAGTTGCCATGATAAAATTGCCGTGCTGTCGTTCAGTTGGTGCAGAGCTTGGGTAACTTCTTCAGGCAATAAATGCTCGCCATATAACGCCATCATCTGCCCAATTTTGACAATCGAGCCTTTTAATTTGCCAATTTCTTCCACTAAATATTGGGCTTGCTCGCTGATAAATTCTTGCTTGCGAGCCTCTCGTGTGTCTTTATCGACAAATAAATTGCTCAAACTATTGCCCGCCCAGCGACGACCAATATTTAACGAGGTTTTTGCCATCGACATACGACGGTCAAAGCTAGAGGTTTTTAATTCGTTGAGTGTGGTTTGAGGGTTGTTGTTAGCATTAGTCACGATAAAAAGTCCAAAATTTAGTTTGGGCTATTTTAGCATAAAAAATAAAAATGGAAAAAAGAGACCGTTCAAAATTTTGTGTCATTGGTTTAATTATAGTCTGTTTGGAAAATAGATGAATAATTGCATAATAGTTTGTTTCCAATTCTGAATTGGCATAGTCCATTTTTTACTAGCATTCAAGATACCAACATATAGTAATTTTAGCAAGCTATTTTCATTGGGATTGGGCGTAGATTTACTGCAACTCCATTATACCAATAGTCATGTAACACTTGAAAACATTCTTCTTAGTATTTTATTACAACGAAATCAACACATTACCACAGCTACTCAAATACATAGACCTTAAAGGCAATGTTGTAACAGGCGATGTTATCTACTGTCAAAAAGACATTACTAAACAAATTGTTGAAGCCCAAGCAGATTATGTACTTGCTTTAAAAGGTAATCACCCAACCTTATTTGAAGACGTTAAGCTGTTTATGAAGACAGAATATGACAAAAATAGACTCAATATTCATGAAATAATAGAAAAAGACCATGGGCGTATTGAAATCAGAAAATATGTACTATCAACTGACTTAGATTGGCTAGAACAACGAACAGAATGGACAGCATTGAAGGCTATGGTTATGGTTGAATCTACTCGTATTATTGGTGATAACGAATCAACGGAAAGACGTTATGATTTGTCTTCTTTAACTGATGTAGAAGAGGTTGCAGGATATATTCGTAGTCATTGGGCAATTGAAAATAGTCAGCATTGGGGGTTAGATGTGAGTTTTAGAGAAGATGATGCAGTTAAGTGTAACCGTAATGCTAAAGCTAATAGGGTATTACTGAGTAGAACCGCTTTAAACCTTATTCGTGCTAATGGTGATGATAAAATTTCTATGAAACGAAATAAAACTAGAACCTCGCAAAATTTAAAATTTCATAAACAGTTGTTGTTGGGAAAATCTGATTTGTAGTGCGATTACCCTGTTAGCTTATTCATATTAGTTGACATATTCTCCCCCCTCTTTATAATATATAGATTTAACTTATTAATTAACATAAAAATTAAGGAGATTTTTATGAAAAATATAGCAAAATTATGTACAATAGTGATGTTTGGTTTATTGGTTGCTTGTGGTGATAATCCGCCTGAAACAACAGAACAAACAACTTCCCCCAAGCCACAGACTGAAATGGTGGCGGAGCCAAATGTTGATGAAAGTAAATTACCACTTCATCGTGTTGCGACTATGAATACTTATCCACCATTTGCTACCAAAGATGAAGCAGGAGTTTTAACAGGGTTTGACCTTGATGTATTAAAGGCGATTGCAAAAAATCAAGACTTTCGGGTGGAATTTGTTGCTCATCCATGGGAAGATTGGAAAGATGATTTAACTAAAAAAGAAGAAATTGATGTTTGGACAGCAGGTATTACCATCAAGGACGAGCGTAAAGAGTTTGCAGATTTTTCTAACCCTTATATGAGTGATAATACAGCTATCTTAGTACGAGATGATAAGACTTCTGCTATGATTTCCGAAAGCAATATTAATCAATATACAGTTGGTGTTGAGGCAAAATCTCGTGCTGTAGATGTTGCCAACCAACTTATTTTAGACCCTAACAAAATTAAAGAATTTCCGTCTAATTATGTAGCATTTGAAGGATTGTTACAGAAAAAAATTGATGCTATTATTGGTAATGAAATGGTATTAGCCCATATGACTCAATCATTTCCTGAGTATAAATTTAAAGAAACTGCTTTAACTTCATTGGAATCAAAACAACTTGGCTTTATGGTAAGAAAAGGTGATACTAAAATGTTAAATCAAATAAATGAAGGGTTAAAAGCCATTAAAGCCAATGGTGAATTTGATAAAATCAAGAAAAAATGGTTTGGTGATTTGGTAAAATAATATCAATCCCATAAACTATTATTTTTTTTTCAAATAGATAGAGACAGGGCATGCCCTGTCTTTACAAGGTTATTAACTGCTTAACTACAAATAATCCTCAACCATTTTTATTACATCAAAAGCAGGTGTTTCAAAAGGGTGAGCATTTTTTAATGCAGAAATAACAGTTTTAAGATTTTTATCATCAACAACGGTTTCTATTCGCCATTCATCAATAATTTCGAGTTTGCCTTGCGTGCCAATATATGCATTACTATTTTCAAGAGGGCGAAATTGTCCTGTACCTTGAATTTGCCAACAACATTGGTCATAATTGCCAATCTTGCCCGCTCCCGCCTCAAACATAGCAGTTTTTACTTGTTGTAAATGACTTTCAGGAACAAAAATAACGAGTTTATACATAATTTACCTGAAAAGTTTTGATTTATTAGCTTTATCTACAGTATCAAATTTAATCCATTTTGTAGCTTTAATTTTTTTGCCATCAGCATTCATTGGGGTAAATCTTACCATATATTTACCTTGAATAAATTTAAAATAGCCTGAACACATGCCATGACCCACCCTTATCATATCTTGATTATAGGGTATCACATAATTGGTTTGTACTTTATTACTTTTGCTATTTTTTAATTCAACTTTATACCAAATTTCATCAGTATTGGCGTTTTCTACTTTAAAAAAAGCACGTTCAGCATCACCGCAACCATATTGTTTTACTAAAAACTTATCAAAAGTTATTTTTAGATTGCTATTTATTTTTTTGTTAAATTTTTTGTTTGATGTTTTCCAATAGGGTTGAAAAATCTCACCTGTTTTAGAATTGTATTTTGAGAATGCTTTTTTATCTTCTTTTGTCATTCCCTCATAATCAAAATAATAAGTGGTGTTTACTGATAATGGTTTTACAGGTTTAAATATGGCTTGGGTTTGTTCAAACTGCCCTTTTAATATTTTTAATAATTTTAATTCAACTTTTTGCCCTTTTGCACTTTTTAAAAAGGCTTTTTTATGTTTAAAACTTTCGATGGTTGTTTGACTATCCCGATAGCCCTCCACAATAAATAAGGAATTTAAACTAATTTGTGGATTTTCAGGATAAAGGCTAAAGCCTTCCATCGCACATTTAGCATATAGGTTATTTGCAAATAAAAGCGAAACGCATAAAACAATTTTTTTCATAATCTATCCTAATGCAATTCCTAATCGTCTTTCCATTTCTTGATATAAATTAGGGTCTTTGTTAAGTTTTTTTCTAGTTGCTTTATCCCATATTCGACAACCATCAGGGGAAAATTCATCTCCCAACACAATTCTATCTTTAAACACACCAAATTCCAATTTAAAATCAACCAATAACATATCACCTTTGGCAAATAATTCGCTTAGAACTTCATTGACTTTTAAAGTCATGGCTTTCATTTGAACAAGTTGTTCAACCGTTGCCCAACCAAGCGAAATCGATTGCGATTCATTGACCATAGGGTCGCCTAATACGTCATCTTTATAAAACAATTCATAAGTGGGAGGGGTAAGCTTTTGCCCCTCTTCCAATCCCAAACGACGCACCAAACTCCCCGCCGAATAGTTACGCACTACGCATTCCACAGGTATCATTTCAAGGTGTTTTACTAGCACTTCATCATCATTTAATTGTCGTTCAAAATGGGTTTCTATACCATTTTCTGTCAATTTTTGCATGATATAAGTGTTAAATTTATTATTAATTCGCCCTTTACGCACCAACTGCTCACAACGTCCTCCATTCAATGCGGAAGTATCATCACGAAAATGTAAAATTACATAATCAGGGTTATCTGTTGCATACACAGATTTTGCTTTCCCTTTATATAATAATTGCTGTTTATTCATGATATACCTCCTTGAATATAAAGTTTTTTATGGTTTTGGTAATTGGTACTGTTTACCTGCTGAATTGGTTAAATTAATTGAACTTTTGCCCATATCAACGGTTGGATATAAGGGTACAAAAGGTCTATTTTGTTGTTCAACAGGCATTTTAATTGGGTCTAATAAATGGCTTTGTTGATATTTTAAACTGCCGTTATCACGCTTGCCAAATAAATTTTTTGTTGTAGAACAAGCAGATAAAGATACACCAAGCACAGCCACTATCGTCAATTGTATTAAATTTTTATAACTCATTGTTACTATTTCCTTTTCTATAAATCCTTATATTTTATAAAAGATTTGCTTTTGCTAAACTTTCATCAATAACGCTATGATATTTTTCATCTAACCAAACCAGTGGCAAACGAATACCTTGCTCAATTTTGCCCATTTTATATAAAGCATATTTTGCAGGGATAGGGTTAGATTCTACAAATAAATCTTTATGTAAATGTTTAATTGTATTATCTATTTTATCGGCATTTTCAAAGTCACCTTGTAGAGCTAAGTCAAAAATTTCGCTCATTTCTTTGGGTGCAATATTGGCGGTTACTGAAATATTACCTTTTCCGCCAAGTTTCATTAAGCCTAAAGCGGTTGGGTCGTCACCTGATAATACCACTAATCTATCAGAAACCGCTTGAATTAATTTTTCACCACGTTCAAGATTACCTGTGGCATCTTTAATGGCAATAATATTGTCAATATTGGCAAGACGTTCCACTGTTTCTTGAGCAATATCAATGACAGTTCTACCGGGTACATTATATAAAATTTGTGGAATATCAACCGCCTCCGCAATGGCTTTATAATGTTGATATAAGCCCTCTTGACTCGGTTTATTGTAGTAAGGAGCGACCAACAAGGCACAATCTGCCCCTACTTCTTTTGCTTTGCGGGTTAAATTAATTGCCTCAAGTGTACAATTTGCCCCTGTGCCTGCAATCAGTGGCACACGTCCAGCCACTTTTTCAACGCAAAAACGCACCACTTCGATATGTTCCTCAACAGAAGACGTGGCAGGCTCGCCTGTTGTCCCCATAGCGACAATCGCCTTTGTTCCTGAATTAATATGCCATTCTACCAACTCCGCCAATTTTGGATAATCCACCGAACCATCGGCAAGCATTGGAGTAACGAGTGCTACCATAGAGCCTTGTAATTGTTGTTTCATTTTATCAAATGTGGTCATAACTTTTCTCACTACAAATATAATATTAGATTAAATAAGTGTTATTAGTTTAGCATATTTTGATGATTGGCTGTTAGAGGTAAATTGACAATTTATACAATAATCTTATATTCCCTTTTTTATTAAAAAAAGTTATAATCAGCATTCTTAGCTAACTTATTTAATTTTAAATAAGTTTTATTTTACGCATTGGGTTTACGTCCCAACCAGCAGAGAAACAAGATGACCAAATCAACAAAAAGTGATACCGATGGAAAAGTGGTTGTTACCGCTTTATATAAATTTACGCCTTTTACAAATTTTGCCGATTATCGTGATAAAATCCTTAAAACCATGCAAGCCCAAGGGGTAAAAGGTACTTTATTAATCGCCCATGAGGGCATTAATGGCACAATTGCAGGCTCACGCAATGGCATTGACCATGTGTTAAATTATTTGCGTAGCATTGAAGAAATTGGTGACTTTGAATTTAAAGAATCGTTTGTCGATGAAATGCCGTTTTATCGTACCAAAGTAAAACTAAAAAAAGAAATCGTTACTTTAGGCGTGGAAGACATCGACCCATTACAATCGGTTGGGCGTTATGTGAAACCAACAGAATGGAACGAACTGATTAGCGACCCTGAAGTCGTATTAATTGACACTCGTAATGATTATGAAGTAGAAATTGGCACGTTTAAAAATGCGGTTAATCCACATACAGAAACGTTCCGAGAATTTCCAAAATATGTTAAAGAAAATCTTGACCCAAATAAAACCAAAAAAGTCGCTATGTTCTGTACAGGCGGTATTCGTTGCGAAAAATCAACCGCTTATCTAAAACAACAAGGTTTTGATGAGGTTTATCACTTGGAGGGTGGCATTTTAAAATATCTTGAAGAAGTGCCAAAAGAAGAATTCATGTGGGAGGGTGAATGTTTTGTTTTTGATAATCGTGTCGCCGTTAATCACGATTTAGAAAAAGGGCAATATGACCAATGTTATGCCTGCCGTCGTCCAATTACCGAAGAAGATAAAAAATCAGCGGATTATGTGCATGGCGAATCTTGTCCGCATTGTGTCGGCAAAATTTCTGAAAAACAAAAACGTCGTTTCCATGAGCGTGAACGTCAAATTCAACTTGCAAAACAGCGTGGCGAGGAACATATCGGCAGTGAAGTAAAAAGCTTTATCCAAGCCCACCGTGAAGAAAAACAACGCAAACGTGAGCAAGCAAGATTAAAAACTCAACAAAAAGTGTAATTAATTTTGCCTTAAATTTTGTTAGTAAAATTTAAAAATAATATGCTAGAATAGCCCAGTTCTTATACAAAAACAGGGCTATTCTATTGAAAGATTTCTTAAAGTCTATGGCAATTTTACTCATGATAGCATTGGTAATTGTTATTCTTTATGTCATTGGTGATATAATCGCATTTTTGGGTGTAACTAACATAGGCGATTAACATAATGACCACTTTTTTTATTACCGCTACAGATACCAATGTCGGCAAAACTTATATTACCACCCATTTATTAAAATTTTTCCTTACAAAAAGCTATCAAGCACGAGCAATAAAACCCATCGAAACAGGCTTTAATTACTCGCAAGGTGTGCCAATTGGTTCAGATGTTCACACCTATCAGCAAATTAATCCAAATAATAATTACTCGCCTGCCTATTATTTTGATGTACCTGCCTCACCGCATTATTCCGCACAGCTTACCAACGCTGAAATTGATATTGATACCCTTGAAAATTATTGCCAAAAACATATCGAAAAATCAGAAATTACTTTAATTGAGGGTGCGGGCGGATTGCTTGTACCTTTTAATCATCAGCACAATTTTACTCATTTAATTAAGCGGTTAAACTGCCCTATTATTTTAGTTGTAAAAAATCAACTTGGGGCGATTAATCAAGCCTTAACTAATATTGAGTTATGTGAATTTTATGGAATTAAAATTTCTTGCGTGGTAATAAATCAAACTGACCCAAGCGATGATTTAGCGTTAGAAAATATTAATTTTATCAAAACCCAAACTGATGTTCCTGTGGTACAAATTGATAATAATGGGAGTTTTGAGGCGTTTGCAGAAAGATTTACCCCTATTATTAACGATTTATTAAAAGAAACTTTAACAACTGATGATTTGATAACAAATCTAAATCTTGATAAAAACCACCTTTGGCACCCCTACACCTCCATGACCACGCCATTAAAAACTTATCATGTAAATTATGCTGAAGAAAAATATATTTATTTTTCTGATACAGAGGGGGAACTAAAAAGCAAAAAACTCCTTGAGGGTATGGGGTCATGGTGGGCGGTTAATCAAGGCTATAATCGAACCGATTTAAATAAATCAGCGATTAGGCAAATTAATCAATTTTCCCATGTGATGTTTGGCGGATTAACCCATAATCCTGCGATTGAACTTGGTAAAACTTTGCTTGAAATTTTACCGAACGGCTTAGAACATATTTTTTATTCGGATTCAGGGTCAGTCAGTGTAGAAGTCGCTATAAAAATGGCTTTGCAATTTCAAGTTGCAAAAAATCCCCAAAAAACCAAAATTCTAACTGTAATGGGTGGTTATCATGGTGATACTTTTGGGGCGATGAGCGTTTGCGACCCCAATGGAATGCACGGATTATTCAAGAATATGTTAGCCGAACAGATTTTTATTCCTCGTCCTAATTGTCGTTATGATGAGCCGTTTGATAAGCAATGCCTTGAGCCATTAAAAAAAGCCTTAAAAGAACATCAAGGCGAAATTGCGGGTATTATTATCGAGCCACTTGTACAAGGTGCGGGCGGTATGTGGTTTTATCATGCCGATTATTTACGCTATTTACGCCAAGTTTGCGATGAGCAAGATATTGTCTTAATTTTTGATGAAATTGCGACAGGTTTTGGGCGTACAGGGGCGATGTTTGCTAGCGATTTAGCCCAAGTTACCCCTGATATTATTTGTCTTGGTAAGGCGATGACAGGCGGTTTTATGAGTTTTGCTTGTACGGTTACTACTCAAAGAATTGCTCATGGCATTTCTAAAAATGGCAATCCATTTATGCATGGTCCTACTTTTATGGGCAATCCTTTGGCGTGTGCGGTGGCAAAAACGGCGATTGAAAGTTTACAAAATTCTGACTGGCAATATAATGTTAAAAATATTGAAAAATGGTTAATTGAAGGGTTAGCACCTTGTAAAAAATTGGCAAATGTCGATGATGTACGAGTTTTGGGGGCGATTGGCGTAGTGGAAATGCGTGAACCTGTTAATGTGGAAAAATTACAAGCCCAATTTATAAAAAAGGGCGTATGGTTACGCCCCTTTGGAAAGTTAATTTATACCATGCCCCATTTTAACTTTAATCAAGCGGATATTCAGTTAATTTGTCAGGCAATTTATAGTGCAATTACTTAATAAACCCCATAAAAAAGTGAATAAGTTTTTTTAACCATATCCAAAGCTGACTAGGAAGGTCATTAATCGTCAAGCCTTGATTTATCAATAAATTTTGATAAAGAATATAACCAATCAGCACAATAAGCAATATCTTTAACAAACTAGGAATAAAAGTAGAAGTTTCATAATTTTTATAATCAGGCAGTCTATTTCTAAAACGCACAGGTTCTTCATCATAATAATTAGTTTGTGGATAAATAGCTTTGACGATTTTTAAACCTTTTGCGGTATGTTTTACTTGAATTTTTACAACATCGCCAACCGCTGGATATAAATTATCAGGCAAATTTTTAAACACATGAATATCGCATATAATATCTTTTTGAAATGCGTCCGAATGAATAATACCATCATGCTTTTGATTATCCCACTTACGAATGGTACCTTTTGATACTTCTGACATGTTCATTTCTCCTGTATTGGAAATATTATTCAATATAAATAGAAAAAATATTCTACACAACAAATATTACATTGTAAAATTATGTTAAAAAATGATTGTACACGACACGGCAAGCATTGTAAAATAACACGCTTACAACTCATTTTAAAAAATAATTATGTCCACATTATTCCAATTACATACAGATTTAGCCCATTTATCCACGCATATAAATAGCATCAATAACTTAGCAAAAACTGATGACAGCCTACTATTAATGGGGGAAACCTTGGCTTTGCTTGATTGGATAATGCCAAATATAAACTCAATTAATCAAATTTATGGATTAGAAAGTGATTGGCAAAATTTCAATGAAATCACTCAAAATAATATGCAATCTCGCCATAAAATTCAACTGATTAGTGATGATAAATGGGTTCAACTAAGCCAAAAACACGATAAAACGGTAACAATAAGCTAAAATTATGACAACTCCCCTACTCCAATTAGACGAAGATGGGCATTTATGCGACTATAATCAATGGTCAATGGAAGTCGCTCAACAATTAGCCGACACTTTAGAAATCACTTTAAGCGAAGAACATCAGCAAATTTTAGCCGTGGTACGAGATTTTTTTGTAAAATTTCAGCACCCGCCCGCCACTCGTCCGCTAATTAAATATCTACAACAAGAATTACCAAACCAAGATATTAATAATCAAAAATTACAGCAATTATTTAATACAGGGCTAGTTGCTCGCCATGTCAATCGCATTGCTGGATTGCCCAAACCTCCGAATTGTTTATAGATTTTTTAAAAAACTCGTTAATTTCTATTACACTTTATTTTTTGCTTTTTGTCTGATTACTGTTATAATCTTTTGCTAATTTTTTAACAAATTTATTTAGAAGTTTTTATTATGTCAAATCTATTTTCTAGCGAAATGCAACAACAATTAAAAGCCCTCAAAGGCGAATTAAGCAAAGGGCGAGCCGATAATTCCAATGCAACAGAGGGCAAACCGACCGAACCTGTGATTTTACCAACTCAAAAACAGGTTAAAAAACGTGTTAAAAAATTAGCAAGCGAACATCTTGATGAAGATAAGATGTTATTTATGCAAGCAATGTCTGGGGTACAACCATTAAAAGATAAAAATCAAATTTTGTTAAATAGCAAAAAAGAGAGCAAAACCGATACCAATACTTTATCAAAACGCCTTTCTGCTCAAGGTGAAGAAGATACTAGTCAAACTGCATTATCGGATATGCAGGCTTTATTAAATCCTGTTTCAGCGGATAGTTATTTAAGTTATAAAGTGCCGACTTTGCAAAATAAAGTGTTTAATCAGCTAAAACAAGGTAAATTACATTGGTTTGATGCGGTGGATATTCATGGTTGTACCATGGACGAGGCTCGCACTGCCATGTTAAAACTATTAAAACAAGCC
>PDWI01009069.1_pt1 | contig 11509 bp, 8 predicted proteins | sample 1430891 | NCBI WGS metagenome assembly PDWI01 (sample SAMN01162508, study PRJNA174530) | Oral metagenome, whole genome shotgun sequencing project. | biome: Marine environment; feature: Marine mammal; material: Swab sample of the gingival sulcus; isolation source: swab sample of gingival sulcus...
GTAAATAGTAGAAGGAAGCATCTTTTGCTTGGTCTTCTCTCGTTTTTCGTGCTGGCGTTTGGTGCTATTGGTGCAAATTTTCTGATTAAGGTTAATGCTGAATCTCAACCTTCCGGGATGGCGTCTAGGGGTGAATATAGTATTACTGACGGGAAACAGAAGTTTTTTGTCTACGTAAAGCCAGGAGAGAGGCTTAAGGGTGACTTCGAGATAGCTCATAAGGCAAATAGTGGGGCTAATATAGATATTACGGCATATGGACCTGGCGGAGGGGTTGTAGCGTCTACTTCTCTTTCTATGTCGGATAGCGTAGGTGATACAGCTTCGTTTGATTATAGTGTGTCTAGTGGTGGTGTATATATGGTTGAGTTCGGTGCGTCTCCGGTAAGTGGTACTCAGTTTACATTATTCTATTGGGATCTAGGAGCTTACTCTTCTTGGGGCAGTCCTATTAGTGGTAGAGTATGGACCGAAAAGCTCATGCTCTCTCAAAGGTTAGCTACTGACCCTAGCGCAGGTTCTGATATGGCACTTTATATGATGGACAAAAGAGGTTATAGGTATAGGGTCGAATATGGCGACTTCTGGGGCATTGACTCGACCATTACTACTAATAACGTTGGACTTAGCAATCCTGGTGAAGGTTGTAGGTCTAGATATGGTAGCGGCTCGCCTAGTGGATATGCTGAATTTGGGGCCCCAGATGCTAAAGATAGGTATCTTCCAAGCTGTGGAGAGATATTTAAGATATTTTTATCGAATCCAGATCCTAGTATGCCTAGCCAAGTAAGCTTGCCTGATGGTGACAGTACTTGGCTCTATAGAAGCTCGGAACCGGAAGAGGTCTATATAAATAACTTGACTTATAACCATAATGCAGGTTCGTCTCATATAGACGGTCATATAACCGCTAATATATCGGGTGACCATATTGGCGATGTAAATCTTATGATAGACACTAATGACAATGGTTCTTATGATGATGGAGTTGATATAGTTAGAGAAGTACAACTTGACACAAGTGGCAACTTTGACTTTGCTTATGATGGTAAGGATAATTATGGAAATTGGGTTACCGCCAACAAGATATCGATCAAGTTGACGACTAAAGCCCAGGGAGAAATCCACTTCGTTAGGGCTGATGTCGAAAAATCTGGTGGTGGAATCGAAGTTCAGCGACTTAATGGTGGTTGGGCTAATAGGTATAATATCTATTGGGACGACTCTAAAATTAGTGATAGTCGTTGCGGTTCAAAGCCTTCGTCTACCTCGGGGCCAAATGGTACGAGTAGTGCCGGTGGCACACACAGCTGGGATCCTAAGCAATGGGGGCCTATTTGTCCGGGCAATGCAGACGCCGCTGGAAACTTAACTTCTTCAGACCCTGCTTCATCTTTCCCTACGGAAAGCTCGTGGGGTAACATGCGTCATATTGAAGACTGGACTTATGACAAGGAGTCTGTCAAGAGTGAAATTATTATCGGTTATGCACCATCAGAGTTTCATGTACAGAAAGAGCTAAATCCAGACATACCATACGCTGGGGTTGATGATAAGGTTAAATATCGAATTACTGTTACTAACCGAGGTGCACCTGACACGCCAACTATGGTAGACAATTTACCTTCTGGCACGCACGCGGTCGGACCTTATCCTAGTGGCTGTTCGCCAACTAACGGTGGCCAATCAATAAAATGTGTCGCCACTCAGCCCTTAGGTAAAGATCAGTCTATTACTTATGATCTATGGATGCAGATTGATTCGTTTGGAAATAGACAGAATCTAGAAAACGTGGCCAAGGTGCACGGACCCCATGATCCTATATGTGTTGATGAATCTTCCGCCGTTGGTCGATGTATGGACACCGAGATAGTCCGTAGAGGGCCTGAGTTATATATTGACAAGAAGCTAGGATTACCAGCGAGCGCTCCATATGCCGCACCTGGCGAACAGGTTGATTACACGATAACAGTTACTAACAGGGGCTATAAGACCACGCCAACTATGGTGGACGAACTGCCAGAAGGACTGATCGGTATTAGCGCATCATCCCCGGCTGGAAATTGTACAATAGACAATAACACCAGGATTATTAAGTGTATAGATAATCAAGACTTAGACACTGGCGAAAGTAGAGACTACCAGGTGCGAGTTGAGGTCGTAGACTTTCATGGCAAGAAGAGCCTAGACAATGTTGCTAGAACTTTTGGTCCTGGTGATAATAAATGTATTGACGAGAATTCAACTGCCGAGAGGTGCCATGATGAAGAGAAGCTATATTTGCCACCTGAGCTATATATAGAGAAGAAGTTGAACTTACCAGCTGATGCGCCTTACGCTCCTCCTGGCACAAATGTGAGCTACGACATAATAGTTACTAACAAGGGTTATCCGACAATACCAACCATGCGAGATGAATTGCCTGAAGGTATGGAAGGTGTGAGTGGTGTTTCGCCTCACGGAACTTGTACTGTGCAGGATAATAAACAGACAGTTGAGTGTGTCGACAACCAGCCACTTGGCACTGATAAAACCAGAACCTATACAGTGACGGTTAAAATAGTAGATTTCCATGGACAGAAGAGCCTTAAAAATATCGCTAGGACCTTTGGACCTGGTGATACCGAGTGTAAGGACAAGAACTCTACAGCGCCACGCTGTAATGACGATGAGCTAATTTACTTACCGCCTGAACTATATATAGAGAAGAAGCTCGATCTGCCAGAAGAGACACCTTATGCTGCGCCTGGTGAGAAGATATCTTATACTATCAAGATAACCAACAAGGGCTATAAGACTAAGCCAACAATGGTCGACAATTTGCCTCAGGGCTTAGCGGTTGATCAAGCCGATATGCCGGCTAATTGTACAGCTAACCACGTAGATCCCGATGGCCCAGATAAGGTAACTTGTGTGTCGCCAGATTTCCTTGAAACTGACCAAACCATGACTTATAAAATATATGCGACAGTAATCGATTTCCACGGCAAGAAATTCCTAGAAAACGTAGCCAAAACATTTGGGCCTGGTGACACAGAGTGTAAGGATGAGAACTCGACTGCCGAGCGTTGTGGCGACGATGAGAAAGTTTACCTACCGCCTGAATTGTATATAGATAAGATGATTGATCTACCGCCAGAGAAGCCATATGCTGATCCAGGCGAGAAGGTTTCATACACCATCAAGATAACCAACAAGGGCTATAAGACTAAACCAACAATGGTTGATAAACTGCCAAGAGGTTTGGCAATATCAAAACCTGACTTACCATCGGATTGTACAGCTGAGCATGTGGACCCAGACGGTCCAGATACAGTAACCTGTGTCTCGCCAAACTTCCTAGGAACTGACGAAACGATGACCTATAAGATCTACGTTATAGTAGTTGATTTCCATCACGAAACTTACCTGACTAATATCGCAAAGACTTTTGGTCCTGGTGATACTGAATGTAAGGACGTAGAATCTACCGCTGAACGTTGTGGTGATGATGAAAAGATATATCGACCACCTGAGTACTATATCCAAAAAGATCTAAATATTGGCTACGCTGAGCCTGGTGACGAGATAAAATACACGCTAACAGTTAAGAATGAAGGCTATAAATCCACACCTACGATCGTTGACCATATCCCAGATGGAATGTATATCATAAAGACCAAACTTCCAACTGATTGCTTGGCGCCAGATGAGCGAACTGTTGAGTGTAAGCCAACTCAAATGCTAGAAACCGGTGAGAGTTTGAGCTATGAAATATATGTAGAAGTTATCGACTTTAAGGAAGATAACAATCTAAAAAACGTAGCTAGGGTTCATGACCCAGAAGACCCTGGTTGTGAAACTATTGAATCAGAACTTGAGCGCTGTCATGACGACAAAAAGTTATACATACCACCAGAATTCCATATCGAGAAGACCGCTGACGTAGAGTATGTAAAGAATGGATCGTTTATAAAGTATACGCTGAAAGTCTGGAATAGGGGTTATATGGCCACGCCAACTATAGTGGATCAGCTACCCGAAGGTATACATGTCCTACAGAATAAACTCCCATCTAGCTGTATAGCTAAAGGCGAGCGCACTGTAGAATGTGTACCAAGTAAGCCTCTTCAGCCTGACGAAACGATAACCTATGATATACATGCTAGAGTTTACGATTTCGGAGATAAAGAGTCGCTTGATAACATAGCTAGAGTATACAGTCCTGAAGATAAGGGTTGTGCTGACGAGAATTCTGAGTTGGAAAGATGTAGCTCAAAAGCCACAGTTAAAAAAGACACGAGGCTATTATCTGGCACGGGTATGAACGCAATTATGTATCTGTTGGCAGTTGCTCCGTTGACGTCGCTTGGGTATATCGTTCTTAAGAAAAAATTTAGTGACAATTAATCGATAGTTTGTTAAAATCTATACAGTTGCAATTGGGCGACTTTGGGTGGTCTCAAAATATGATTTTAACTAATTCGATAAAAGATAATTTTAGCAGGAGGATGATAGTAGTAATTATTTCTCTTGCCGTTGTACTGGTAGCTATGATGCTGATCATTGCTAATCAGGTGTTTGCTACAAGTTCTGAAAGTCGTCCTAATTCTAAGCACGTCCTAACAGTTCACGATGGTAATTTAAAACGAGGAGTTCTAACCAGCAAGCATAATTTGCGTGAAGCTTTGATTGATGCTGGAATTAAAATCGGGGCTCATGATATTACAGAGCCAGCCCTGGATGATCAATTGGTCGATAGAATTTATGATGTCACTATATATCGAGCTCGACCGGTTGCGGTAGTTGATAGTGGTAAAGGCGTTGTGAAGATCATGTCGCCTTACAGGACGGCTAAGCAGATATTAAAGCAGGCTAACATAAAACTAGTTGATGAAGATAACGCTCTTTTAAAGAAATCAGATAACTTTATCCAGAGCGGGGCAGTTGAAGAGGTTGTTATTGATCGCGCCACTAAGTTTAAACTTGATTTCTTTGGCAAAGTTGCGGATACCTATTCTCAATCCATGACTGTTGGGCAGATGTTAGACAGCAAGAATATTGAATTATCCAAGGACGACCGAATAAGTCCTTCTGTTGATGCTGTCTTGACCGAGGGTATGTTGGTAGAGATCTGGCACGAAGGTAGACAAGCTGTTGTTAAAAACGAGAAGGTCAAATTCAAGATTCGTCAAATTAAGGATTCTAGTAAGAAGATTGGCTATAAGAAGATAGAGCAAAAGGGCGTGGAAGGTGAGCAATTAGTTACTTATGAAGTAGTGATTAAGAATAAGAAAGAAGCCAGTCGTAAGGAAATAAAGCGAGTAACTACAAAACAGCCTAAGGAACAAATTGAGGTTGTAGGCACCAAACAGAATATAGTGAAATATACTGGTGGAGGCAATAAAGAAGAATGGTTAACCAAGGCTGGGATACCTCGAGATAAATGGGGCTATGCCGACTCAATAGTAACTCGTGAGAGCGGTTGGAATCCGAACGCTACTAACCGCTCATCTGGTGCTTGTGGTCTAGCTCAGGCTCTGCCTTGCAGTAAAGTGCCTGGCAACGGATACAATCCAGTCGACTCTTTGCGTTGGATGAATCGATATGTAAATAGCCGTTACGGTGGTTGGCAAGGTGCTTATAATTTCTGGCAAGCTAATCATTGGTATTAATTTAAAGTGACCGACAAATCATTAGGACAACACTGGTTAAAAGATAAAGCTATTTTGCGTGAGATAGTCGATTCGGCTGAAATATCTAGTGATGATACGGTACTTGAGGTCGGTCCGGGGCTAGGTACTCTAACGAGCCAGATTTTACGTCAATCTAAGAGAGTAGTCGCGGTTGAATTTGATCCCAATCTTGCCCGGAAATTGCCCGGTCAGTTTCCAGGCAAAGACCTAGAGGTGATAAACGAAGATATTTTAAAGTTTGATCTAAGTAGTTTGCCAAAAAACTATAAAGTCGTAGCTAATATTCCGTACTATATTACTGCTAAAATAGTTGAAAAATTTTTAAGTGCTGACAATCAACCAAGTCGATTAGTTTTGTTGGTCCAAAAAGAAGTTGCTCAGCGAATTTGCGCTCAACCTGGCGAGATGAGTTTACTAGCTTTGAATGCTCAAGTTTACGCTAAAACTTCGCTTGGTATTGAAGTACCACGTCAGTATTTTACACCACCGCCTAAGGTTGATTCGCAGGTGGTGATTCTAGATACTTTTACCGAACCGTTGGTTGAAAATGATCCGATTTTTTGGCGAGTAGCTCGAGCTGGATTTTCGGAGAAGCGCAAAAAACTACGTAGCTCGATCTCAGCTGGTTTAGCGATTTCTAAAAGTCAGGCTGAAGAACTGTTGGATAAAGCCGGAATAGACCCTAATTTACGAGCTCAGGATTTATCAATTGATGATTGGATAAACCTTGCCGAGGAGGTCAAATGATAATAGAGCATCAGCCGACTTGTTTTCCTGATAATTTAATCGTTAAGGTCTCATCGCGTGATGACGGCACGATGCTAGAGCGAACAATAGCCTATAACACCCCTAAGGCTTTAGAAAACCGTCGCTCTTTTGCTAAAAAAGTCGGCCTAAATTATGATGATTTATCAATTATGCGAATTGACTATAGTCCAGATGCAACTTATTCACTTATCTCGGAAATAGATACTCGCCACGCTTCGCCAAAACGCCTAGAAGTTTTAGCCGACGCTATTATTTTGACTACTCCAGGTACTGGTATCTTTTTACCGCTAGCTGATTGTATCGGCACAATTATTTATGATCCGGCTAGTCAACTAACGGTAGTTTTGCATATGGGTAGACACTCTACGTTGACTAATTTGCTAGAAAAAACAATTGGATATCTGGCGTCGCGTAAAGTCGATCCAAAAGATCTAATTGTCTGGATGACTCCAAGTGCTGGAAAAGATTCTTATGCCATGGAATATTTTGATTACAAACATCAAGATGACTGGAAAGATTTCTGTAATTTAAAGGACGGGAAGATTTATCTTGATTTGCCAAGCTATAATCGGCAACGCTTGTTGGGGCTTGGTTTAAATTCAGAGAATATTCATATTTCTCCGGTTGATACGGTAACTGACCAGAATTATTTCTCACATTCAGCCGGCGAAGTCGATGGTCGGTTTGGTCTTTTGGTCGCTCGACGCTAAATATCTGATACAATACTAGATATGGCAGACAAATTATATGTAACTACAGCAATTCCTTATGTTAATGGCAAGCCACATATTGGTCATGCGCTTGATTACCTAATTGCCGATACTTGGGCACGCTATCGCACCAAGAAGGGTGATAGCGTACGATTTCAGATCGGCGCTGATGAGCATGGCAATAAAAACGCCGCTAAAGCCAAAGAGCTAGGTTTAACTCCTCAGCAATTTGTTGATCAATCACATTTGCCGTTTCGAGAAATGGCGCAGTTGGTCGGGGCTGGCTTTACTGATTTTGTGCGTACAACTGATGAGCATCACACTCGAGCCGTACAGTATATCTGGACTAAGCTAAAGCCCTATATTTATATGGATGAATATGAGGGGTGGTATTGCAATGGTTGTGAGCAATTTTACACCGACAAAGAAGTCGAATCGACTAACGGAGCTTGCCCAAATCACCAGGCTCCATACGAACATATTAAGGAAAGTAATTATTATTTACGTTGTAGTGCTTTTTCCGATCAGATCAAACAGGCTATTGAAACCGATCAGATGAAAATTGTTCCAGAATTTCGCAAGAAGGAGATTTTGGAACTAATCAAAGACGGTGTACAGGACGTGTCAATCAGCCGACCAGTTAAAAGTTTAAGCTGGGGTGTGGCAGTGCCAGATGATCCAAATCACGTGATGTATGTTTGGATTGACGCTTTGAGTAATTATTTAACTGTTTTGGGCTATCCAGATAATCCTGATTGGAATAGTTTTTGGCCAGCTAATTTACAGGTGGTTGGCAAAGACATCTTGCGTTTTCATGCAATTATTTGGCCAGCTATGCTTCTTGGATTAGGTCTAGAGTTGCCGAAGGTGATCTTGGCACATGGTTTTGTTGATATTGATGGAGCAAAAATTTCAAAATCGCTTGGCAACGGTGTTGATCCAAAAGATATTATCGACAAGTATGGCTTGGATACTTTTCGCTATTATTTCCTGCGTCATATACCGACTTTAGATGATGGTGATTTCTCTTATGAGAAATTAAACAGCGCTTACAATGGTGAATTGGCTAATGATTTGGGTAACTTGGTCAATCGTATCGTTGCTATGGTAGTGAAATACCAGTCTGGTGTATTGGATATCAGAATTAGCACTCGACATGACGAGATGGCTTACGAAGAAGCGTTCGAGAGATTTGAATTTGACAAAGCTTTGGATGAGGTTTGGGGTATGATTAGGTCGCTTAATCAATATATTGATCAAGTCAAGCCCTGGGAAATCGCAAAAGCTAGCAAAGATAACAGAGATGAAGAGGCTCATTTGAATGAAGTTCTGGTTTATTGTGTCAACTCGATCACACAAATTGGCCAACTATTAGCTCCATTTATGCCGATAACCTCAAATTATATTAATGAATTATTTAGTGCCGATACTATAGAAATGCCAGAGCGTCCACTATTTCCTAGAATTATCGATGGTGGTGATAAATAGAGACTGAAAATGAAAATAAAACTAGTTGATACTCATTGTCATATTCACGATCCGGACTTTTTTGCTGATAAAATTGATGAAGTTTATCAGAATTGTCTTGAATCCGAAATCTATCCGATAGTAGTCGGTACTAGTGAAAAAAGCTCCTCCCAAGCAGTTGAGTTTGCCAATAGCCACGAGTCATCAGCTATCGTTGGCGTCCATCCACATGACACCAAGCTAGGTTGGGACAATATCGCTGATCTAGCCAAGGATTCTTCGGTAGTTGGAATTGGTGAGATTGGTCTAGATTATTTTTATGAGCATAGTTCACGAGAAGTACAGCAAGAGGGCCTAGAGGCGCAACTGCAAATTGCGATTGATCACGATTTGCCAGTTAGTTTTCATGTGCGCGATGAGAAATCAGCTCGTGGTGCGGTCTGGCAGGATTTCTGGCCGATTTTTGATAATTTTACGGGACTGAAAGGTGTTTTACATAGTTTTACCGATAATCAGCAGAATTTAGACGAGGGCTTTAAGCGAGGGTTATTAGTTGGAATTAATGGCATATCCACCTTTACTAAGGATGAAGCCCAGCAAAAACTTTACGCTACTGTGCCACTAGAAAAAATCTTAGTTGAAACCGACTCTCCTTACTTGACCCCAGTCCCTTTTCGTGGTAAAATGAACGAGCCTAAGTTTGTTGAGGAGGTGGCAAAGCATTTAGCGACACAAAGAAATGTGTCGTTTGATGATTTTTGCATAATTACCACCAAAAACGCTCGGGATCTATATAAGTTTTAACTAGGATATATTTCATGAGTCAGAAAGAGTTGCTTGGTGGGCAAGACGAAGTTAATTTCAGTAGTCCTGAAATTATAATCGATACAACCGATACTAAAATACTTGATGATAGTAATGATTACTATAATATTGATGCTACTAGGGATTATATAGATGGCTTGTTTGACGATGCAGACAAAGGACTCGAAATTAATCATGAGTCGATACTCTCCTTGAGCTATCCTGAACAACTAAAATTAGTTAGAAAAATGAGCGAAGAAATAGAGAGAGCTCGAGGACTTAAGTGCTCTCAGTAGGTTTTAAAATATATGGTTGGCGTACTTAAAAAAGCCTGGGAATTATTAGCCGGAGACAACAGCCGGTCGGATTTTAAGTGGCTTAAAGCTCCTAAAGATCGTCCCTTCAAGGCCTTAACTGAGCGTGAGCTATTAACACTGGAGAGCGAGATAGGTTCTCGTTTGTTTGGAGAATTGCCCAAGGGTCGTCGCCGAGACTTTTTCTGTTTGGATGCGAACACTTGGTTTTGGCATGAAGAATGGATAGGTCCAAAACGAAAATTAAATTCGTTTACCGTGCGCTATGAGATTCAAGATCAAGGAATACTCAAGGTTCAAGAAGGCGCTCGCTATAATTATTTAGAAGGTGAAGAACTTAATAATCTGTTGGTCTCAATTCAGATGTATTACGAACGAGTAATGCGTGAGCTTTATAGTGACGATAAGCAAACAGATTAGCTATAGGCTGGTATACTATTTGTATGAGTGGGAATAGATATATTTATTTTGATCATGCAGCTGCGACGCCTGTAGACTCTCGAGTTGCAAAAGTTATGCAACCATTTTTTAGTGAAGAGTTCTTTAACCCGTCTAGTTTGTATGCTCCAGCTGTGATGGTGCGCAAGGCGGTTGACGACGCTAAACATAAAATAGCTATCAATATTGGTGCTAATAAGGATGATTGTATAATCACGGCTGGTGCTACTGAATCGATTAATTTAGCGATGACAGCTTCCCAGGGTGGTTCGGTTATTACTTCGGCAATTGAGCATCCGGCAGTTTTAGAATCGGCCAAGCAATATCCGTATTCAATTGCTGGGGTTGGCGCTAATGGAATCATTGATCTTCAATCAATCTCTCGGTTAATAACGCCCGAAACTCAATTGGTCAGTGTTGGTTTGGCTAATCATGAGCTAGGTACAATTCAGCCTTTAAGCGAGATTGCTGAATTAGTCTCAAAAGAGCGTCTGCGACGCCGTCAGTCGGGTGATAATCGGCCAATTTGGTTACACGCTGATGCCTCGCAGGGCGTTGGTCAGCTGGATATATCGGTTAATCGTTTGGGTGTTGATTTGTTGACGATTAATTCTGGCAAGATTTATGGCCCTAAGCAGGTTGGTTTGCTATGGCGTCGGGCTGGAGTTGAACTAAAGCCGATAATTTTTGGCGGTGGTCAGGAGATGGGTCTGCGATCTGGCACCGAGAATGTCGCTGGGGCAATCGGTTTTGCTGAGGCTCTAGATATTGCCAACAAGCATCGTAAATCGGAACGTAAACGTTTGTCTGATCTGCGTGAAGTTATGCGTAAGATATTGTTTGGAAGTTTGGGTGATAAAGTTGAAGAAATTGGAGACAAGAAACGTCGTTTATCGAGCCATATGATGCTGGCTTTTTCGGGAATTGATGCCGAACGTTTAGTTTATTTGTTAGAAGCTAAGGATATTTTGGTTTCCACTGGTAGTGCGTGTTCGGCTAGTAGCGATCAAGGCTCAAAAGTCTTGCAGGCGATTGGTTTGCAAGAAGGGTTTGTCCGGGGTAGTCTGCGAATCAGCCTTGGTCGGACCAATACTCAAGATGATATAATAACAGCAACTAAAGAGATAGTTGTAGCCGTAGAGGCCGAATATAGGAGATTGGAGAAATGATAAAAAAGGTGGGTTTGGTCTTGGTCTTTCTGGTGGTATTTGTGATGTTTGTAACTTATTTTTTGTCGGTTGATGATATATCAAAATGTGGCGATACGCCTAGTGGCGATCAGGGTTGTAAAAAAGCTGATGCTATAGTGGCCGTTAGTGGTGGCGATACGTCG
>PDWI01009071.1_pt1 | contig 11507 bp, 10 predicted proteins | sample 1430891 | NCBI WGS metagenome assembly PDWI01 (sample SAMN01162508, study PRJNA174530) | Oral metagenome, whole genome shotgun sequencing project. | biome: Marine environment; feature: Marine mammal; material: Swab sample of the gingival sulcus; isolation source: swab sample of gingival sulcus...
CTTATTAGTGCACGTTCTATCTTCATTTTTCCCTCCACTATTTAACTCTCCATAGAGTTTTTACGAATAAATTCACGAATCTTGCGCCGCTCCCGTTTATCCGGTCTTTTCGCAGGAGAGCTGTGCCCGGCTGTTGCCATACGCCGCAATGACTTTTGCTCCTCTCTTTTGGCCTTGCTCTGTTCAGACTCATCATAAAGCTGACGGGCAACAGTTGCTGGCCCTCGCCTCTCGGATAAAGCCAACAACGTTACCACAAATTCCATCGAGCCAATGGTTATAGTCAGCACATCGCCCACAGCCACCGCCTTTGCCGCTTTTGCCCGCTGCCCGTTTATATGAACCTTGCCCCCATTTGCCGCCTTTGCTGCAAGTGAACGGGTTTTGAAAAAACGGGCTGCCCATAGCCATTTATCAAGGCGAACACTGCTTTTCTCTTCTGCCATCCTCTCCTCCCCACAACAGAGATAAATACCATACCTCTCAAACAAGAGCCTCTGTTTCTCATCTGCCAAAATACACGAAAAAAAAGAGAGGCGCATAAAATTTTACCCCTCCCTTTGACAAAAAATTATTTGTTTATAGCAAAAAACAAGGTATTACATTGTCGGTTTACCCCTTCTCGGAGAATACACATGAAAATAAAGGATGTAGGATTTTCTGGGCTGCAAAGCCCTGTCAGAATAAAACAGCAAAATGGAGAGCTGCAGCATACCATCGCTGCAATCTCCATGCAGGCACAGCTACCCGGCAACAGCAATAGCTGTATAGACAGCTACACAACCGTCTTTAACAACTTCTCAACAGACTTCTCCATTGCCAGCTTTGCCACCCTGCTACCTCTGCTTAAAGAAAAACTTGCCGCCCGCAGTGTACGGCTAACCATGGAGTTTCCCTATTTTCTGAATAAAACTGCACCAATCTCCAAAACAGACAGTTTGATGGAGTATGGGGTAAAATTCTCCGGAGGTATTGGTGAAGATAAGGGATTTATCCTCTCTGTTATTGTTCCGGTAACCACTCTTTGCCCCTGCTCAAAAGAGATCAGCAGTGCCGGTGCCCATAACCAGCGGGCAGAGGTGCAACTTAATGTGCGATTCTCTACCCCTATCTGGGCAGAAGAGCTTATCCGGCTGGTCGAGGAGGCAGCCTCTTGCGAACTCTACGCCCTGCTGAAACGACCCGATGAAAAATATGTTACCGAAAAGGCCTACAATAACCCGATGTTTGTTGAGGATGTGGTGCGCAAAATTGCCACCTCAGCCCTTGCCCACCCCTATATCACCTGGTTTTCCGTCAGTGTGGAGAGTTTTGAATCTATCCATAACCATAGTGCCTACGCCTATGTGGACAGCGATGAACTAACAGAAAAGAGACAGGAAACACACTGAAAAGATAAAAATTTCACAACAGGAAATAATGCACCAACGTAATCTCTCCATGCTGGTCGATTTTTACCAGTTTTCCATGGCACAAGGCTATTTTCAAAACGGCTTTCAGGATAAGATTGTCTACTTTGATATGTTTTTCCGCAAAATCCCTGGAGATGGCGGCTATGTCATCGTTGCCGGTCTTGAGCAGCTTATCAACTATATAGAAAACCTCCACTTTACCAAAAACGATATTGAGCTGCTGCGCAGCAAGGGGATTGTCGATAAGGGATTCCTCGACTATTTGCGCAATTTTCGCTTTCGGGGAGACATCTATGCCATGCCGGAAGGCACTGTCGCCTTCCCCCATGAACCGATGGTTACCGTGCGTGCGCCAATCATTGATGCACAACTTATTGAGACGATGGTTCTGCTTACCCTTAATCACCAGTCACTTATTGCCACCAAGGCAAGCAGAATCGTTATGGCGGCACAGGATCGCACCGTGCTGGAGTTTGGTGCCCGCCGTGCCCAAGGGGCAGATGCCGCCATCTACGGTGCCAGAGCAGCCTATATTGGCGGGGTTGCAGGGACATCTACCGTGCTGGCGGAAAAGATGTTTGGCGTTCCCTCTCTTGGTACCATGGCGCATAGCTGGGTGCAGCTTGCCGATTCGGAATATGAAGCATTTTGCAGCTATGCCCGGAAAAACCCAGAAAATTGTGTATTACTGGTCGACACCTACGATACCCTGCTCTCCGGCGTACCAAATGCGATAAAGGTCTTTACAGAAGTTCTGCTACCACTAGGCCACCGCCCAAAGGGAATTCGGCTTGATAGCGGCGACCTGGCCTATCTATCAAAAGCGGCAAGAAAAATGCTGGATGAAGCAGGCTTTGAGGATTGTAAAATCATCGCCTCAAACGGATTAAACGAAACCGTTATCCTCTCTCTTATTCAGCAAGGCGCAAAAATCGATATCTTTGGTGTGGGAGAAAATCTTATCACCTCCAGATCTGCCCCTGTTTTTGGCGGAGTTTATAAACTGGCAGGAGTTGAAGAAGATGGGGAAATTGTGCCGCGAATAAAGATCAGCAACGATATTGCAAAAATCAGTAATCCTTCATTTAAGAAGACAATCCGTTTCTATGACCGCACCAGCCAAAAAGCCATAGTAGATCTGATTATGCTAAAAGAGGAAGAGGTGCCACAAGAAAAATACACCATCTCCCATCCGCAATATCACTGGCGAAGCAGGATTCTTGATAATTTTACCACCAGAGAGCTACAGGTGCCGGTATTTATGGGAGGAAATCTGGTTTACACCCCACCAAAGCTGGAGGAGATACGGAGATATGCTGCAACTGAAGTAGCCTCCCTTCCCGAAGAGATCTGCCGGCTGGTCAACCCCCATATCCACCTGGTTGACCTTTCGCAAAAACTCAAGGAGATGAAAAGAGAACTGCTCAAATCGGAGAAGATGTATTGATAAAACAAAAAGGAGCAACAAAGAGAAGAGCCGTTATCTATAGAGAAGACGGCTCTTTCCCGTTATAAACAGTTTTCCCTGTCTTTCTTAAAAGGGGACATCATCGCCGGTTCCCGAATCGCCGCCCATATCAAAACTTCCCCCCATGGAGCTGCCAGAACCTCCAGCCCCGCCAACACCTCCACTGCCACCACTACCAAAGGGATCATCCGGCAGCGGCGGCTCTTGAAAGCCTCCTCCCATGGAACCGCTACTTCCTTTGGGGGTGAGGCTTTGCAGATTTTCTGCAACCACCTCGGTGGTATAACGATCCTGGCCATTCTGATCGGTCCACTTTCTCGTCTGCAACCGCCCTTCCACATAGACTTTATGCCCTTTTGAGAGGTAATTGCCACAGAACTCTGCTGTCTTTGCCCAGGCAATCACCCGGTGCCACTCTGTCTCCTCGATATAGTTGCCATCCTGATCCTTTCTGCGCCTGCTGGTTGCCATATTCAGTGTTGCAACTGCGGTTCCGCTCTGGGTATAGCGCAGCTCGGGGTCACGCCCAAGATTACCGACGAGAATAACCTTATTTACCATTTTGCTCTCCTGTAAAAAAATTCCACCTCTACTATTTGCAGACAGGCAAAAACAGATTGCACTATCTCTATCTCCTCTATCGAAGATTTTACTATGACCTACCTACCGTCAAAGAACAAGAAAAAATTATGCACCACTCACCGAACGGTCAAGCATCAGCGGCAGCCCTCCTTTCTCCGACGGCGTAAAGCCCATCACCTCCTGCCAGATTTCATCACTCTCCATACAGAAATAGATACAGGTTCTTCTGGCTGCTCTTTTGTGTAACTCATCATAAATATACCGGTAGAGCTTTACTCTATTTTTACGAAAATATCTCGACTTGCCATCAAGACCGTCAATAAATTCATGGTAATAGATACGAGAGTGGGGAAAGCGGCGGATACCAATCTCCTTTAACTGCGGGATATAGCGCAGAGCACCTAAAGAGATCCAGGCAATTGCCTCCGCAGGAACGGTGGAATAGAGCCGTGAGATAGTCTCTTTATAGCCTTCCTGCCAGCCTGGATAATCAATGATAGGGTCAAAGTGGAAGGCGAGCTGATAGCCCCACTCCGCACATTGGGCAGCAGCAGCAAGGCGTTCATCAAGGGTTGCGGAACGAATCTCCTCACTTTTCATAACCATCGGGCTGTTTAGCGACCAGGCAACCACCGTACGCCCCTTATGTTCAAGATGCTGGAGGTTTTCAATAACGGCACTCTTGGTTTTCAGCTCCAGTACTGCATTTTTTTTATCATTGAAAAATGGCACCAGCTTGGTACTCAATGCCGTAATCCGGTCAAGGGCAAGTGAGTCGGTGAACTCTCCGGTACCGATACGAAAGAACTTCCCCGCCCCTGCGCCTTGCAGATCAAGCCCCGCCTCAAGCTCGGCAAACATCTTGTCGATATTGACAAAATGGAGAATCCACGGTGCATTGAGATAGGCCTGTAAAATACAGTAAACACAATCTATCGGGCAGCCCGCCCCACAGCCCAACACCTGATAATCACAGCATTGATACTCCCGTGTTCCCGGACAAGGCTTAAAGAAATGCCCCCGGTTGGCGCAGAGGAAAAGCTCTTTTTTCCCCTGCGACAAGCCGGAGATATAGTCTCTATCCAGATCGTTGGGCGAGCTGCGGTCAGCCACCACCTGCCATGGCAGACCGGCTCTGGCAACAATCTCCTTGGTATAAGAGAGATCGACAAGAGACTCTTCAATACAGATCTTTTGCAGATAACGGGAGGGATCACCCCAGCTCTTTTTTTTCATCAGATAAACAATAAGGGAATCAAAGATAGGTGTTTTTAGTGAATTACACCATATTACAGCATGTTATTAAAGATATTGGTCCACCAGAGCCAGATACTTCTCCCCCAGCTCAACCCTGCCATGCTTTATACAGCCATTGCCAAAAATTTGCATCTTGCGTACCAGCTCCTTTTGTGCCATCTCCTTTTGCCTTTCCGTCAACTCCCCTGCTGCAAGCAGCCGACGAATAGAACCAATACGCAGCTCATCCATACCCATACGATACTTTTGCGACAACTGGTCGTCCCGTCCACCCTCCTTCACTGTCAAGGCATCTTCTACCAAAAGAAAAGGCAGGCGGGCACTGGCTCGCAGCCAGAGATCATAATCTTCACAGCAGTGCAAACTCTCATCAAACAGCCCGACTATATCAAAAAAGGCTCTCTTTGCCATCACCGTTGACATCCCCACTGCACAGAGCCGTAAACAGTGCTCAAAAATATCACCATGCTGCGGAATATGGATTTTCTTCTGGTTAAGATGCTTGCCACCCCGCAGCCATTTTTCATAAGTATGGCTGATAAGAAAATCACTTTTTGCAAGAGATGCAAACTGGATCTCCAGCTTTTTTCTCTGCCAGTGGTCATCTGAGTCGAGAAAGGCAAGATAGTCGTTCTTTGCCGCCCTTATTCCGCTATTGCGTGCTGCGGCAGGCCCCATATTTTTTTGCGTGATAACCATCAACCTAGGGTACTGCTGCCGAATCTCCTCTAGAATTGCCGAGGTATCATCGGTTGAACCATCATCAACCACAATCACTTCAGAGCAGGGTTTTGATTGTCGAAAAACCGAAGAGAGTGCCCGTTGCAACAGGAGCGCCCTATTCCAGGTAGGGAGGATAACAGTAATGGGAAGACAGCTCATAACACCATGAATATATTAAATAAATTACAAACAACAAACAGAACAACACCACTGTTTTACACAAATTTATATAAAAAGATATATTTTTTACGCTTCTCTATGGATTTTTGCCTTCTTTTTACTGTATAATCAAAATCTTTGTTCTTGCCAGTTTTTTTTTGCTATCAACTTATGCAGACTAGGCGAACACTTTTTCTATGACAACGGAATTACTCATAAATGCAGCCAACTACGAGGTTCGGCTTGCCATCATCGAAGAAGGCTCTCTTTGCGAATATTATATGCAAAGACCTGCCGAATGCGGCTTGATAGGCAATATCTACAAGGGGAGAGTCGTGCGTGTTCTCCCCGGTATGCAGGCGGCCTTTATCGATGTCGGGCTGGATAGAACCGGTTTCCTCCATGTCGATGATGTCTGTGTCGCTGCCGAATCGAACACCTTTGCCCCATGTATCAGGGATTGCGCCAATACCGATGTGCGTGCGCAACGACTACATATTGAAGATATTCTCAAGGAGAATCAGGAGGTTCTTGTGCAGGTTGCCAAGGAACCAATCGGCACCAAGGGTGCCCGGCTCACCTGCCATATCAGTCTCCCCTGCCGAAACCTCGTTTTCCTGCCACAAACAGACCATATTGGCATATCAAGAAAGATTGAAGATGAAGAGAGCAGAGAGAGAATAAAAACGCTGATTGAAGAGGTTCGTCCCCAACAGGAAGGGTTTATCGCCCGTACTATGGCCGAGGCGGCCTCCTTTGAAGAGATAGAGGCCGATATGGAGTATCTCCTTACCTTATGGGGGGAGATTATCGACAAGGCGGCAAAGCTCCCCTCCCCCTCTCTGGTGCATCAGGATTTGGGTATCACCTTCCGTGCGGTGCGAGATTTCTTCAACAATGACGTTGACCGACTGGTTATTGACGAACCACAAGCGTACCGCAGTCTACTGAAACATGCGCAGACATTTGCCCCCAAACTGATCGACAGAATCGAGCTTTACCAGGATCCAGTCCCGCTGTTTGAAGCGCACAATATTGAGGTGGAAATTGCCCGGGCTATCGATAAAAAGGTGTGGCTGCGCTCTGGTGGCTATATCATTATTGAGTCTACCGAGGCGTTGACAGTGATTGATGTCAATACTGGCGGATTTGTAGGGAAAAACGACTTTAACGCTACCATCTTCAAGACAAATATGGAAGCGGCAACCGAAGTCGCCCACCAATTGCGGCTACGCAATATCGGCGGGATAATTATCATCGACTTTATCGATATGGAGAGTGATGAGCACAGAGAAGAGCTCTACAGCCACTTTCTCGATGCGGTGAAAAATGATAAAAACAAGATCAACATTCTGCGCCTTTCTGAATTTGGTCTGGTAGAGATGACCCGCAAGCGCAGCAGCGAAAATCTGCACCAGCTTATGTGTGAACCTTGTAAATATTGTGCCGGAGAGGGAATGCTCCGCTCCAGGCGCACTATCTGTTATGATATTTTACGACAGTTGGAGAGAGACGCTGGCAAAAAGAATGCAACAACCATACAGCTTCGAGTAAACCCCGATATTGCCGCCATCTTCAAGGAAGAAGAGTGGGATAATATTGCCATACTGGAACGCCAGACAGGAAAAAGCATCGAAATTGTAGCATTGGCAGAGCTCCATCTGGAACGCTATGACATCCTGTGGCTGGAAGAGTAATTCCTCCGGCCTGATAAACAAAGAATATACACCTTACCATGTTGACACAACGCCCATCCCGAAACACCTCAGGTAAAATAAAAAGATTTTTTCTCTTTCTCCTTCTGCTTGCCGCTGCAGCAGCCGGAGCTGCTTGGCATTTTCTCTTTGAAGATGAAAAACCACAGGCAGAAATCCATCTGGACAAACTCTGGCGGGGCGACACCCTCACCCTTTCGCTAAGAGCATACGACAAAAAAAGCGGCATCAGAAGTGTTCGCCTTACCGCAATAACAGGAGACAAGAGAAAAATTCTCTTCTCCAAGGAGAATATGCGCCAGGGATATACCCCTCCGGTGGCACCTGTAGAGGAGAAGACAACAATCAATATCAACTACAAAAAACTGGGGGTCAGCAACGGTGCGGTGCAATTCCTCCTTGAAGTCAGCGACTTTTCACTACGTCGCAATTTTCAGGGAAACCAGACAGTAGCAGAGCAGAGCATCACTCTTAATAACCAGGGCTCCTACGTCAATATTCTCTACTCCGAACAACGAATCACTCCGGGAAGAAGCGGTGTAGTTGTCTATCAGACAAAGAAAAGGCCTGCTGTAACCGGGCTGCTGCTCAATGGCCGTTTTAATCAGGCATACCCCGTAGCAGAAAAAGAGGATACCTTTATCGCCTACTACGGAGTACCTCACAATGCCAAATCGCTGATAGAGTTTGCCATCGTTGCAACAGACAATGCAACATACCGCACGCTTGCACCCGTTACCGCTACCTTTACCCCCCCTAAAAGAAAGGAGGACACCATCAATCTTGGCGATGGATTTCTCAACCGTAAGATACCAGAATTTCAACAGTATTATCCAGAGATGAGTGGCGATGTACTGGGCCAGTATCTCTATATCAATAACACTATACGCCAGCAAAATGCAGCAACCATTGACGAGATATGCCAGAAAACATCCCCCAACCAGCTATGGCACGGTGCATTTAAGCGAATGCCCGGCAGTAAAAGGGCAGGGTTTGCTGAATACCGCTCCTACCTTTACAAAGGAGAGGTGGTCGATCACCAGGTACATCTGGGAGTTGATATCGCCTCAATCCGCCACGATAAAATAAAGGCTGCAAATAGCGGAGTTATTGTATTTGCTGATTATTTAGGAATTTATGGCAAAATGGTTATTATTGACCACGGGCAGGGGGTCTTCAGCCTCTACTCCCATCTCAGCCAGATAACTCTCTCCCCCGGTACAGCTGTTAAGCAGGGAGACATTATTGGCCGAAGCGGAACCTCAGGAATGGCTGGAGGCGACCACCTTCACTTTTCAATGCTGGTGCATGGGGTATTTGTCGACCCAAAGGAGTGGTGGGATAAAAGATTTATCAAGCACCATTTTACTGCGCCAGTAAAAAGAGTGCAGCCACACACTGCTGCCGCTGCGAAAAAGAGATAAAAAGCCTCTGGTAGATCATGATCAATAAACTCCAGCCACGCCTTCTCTACAGCTATCTGGCAACAGAGATGCTGACGCCGTTTTTTGCCAGTTTTTTAATTATTAACTGTGTGTTTTTACTGGTAAAACTCATCCCTTTTCTTAATTTTGTGCTGGAGCTGGATATTGGTTTTGCCGATTTTATCCGTATACTCTCTTACCTTTTTCCCAATATCTTCCTCTATACCCTGCCGATGGCAGCGATGCTTGGTGTAACCATCGGTTTTACCCGGCTCGCCAACGATTCGGAGATTCTTGCACTCAAGGCAAGTGGGGTCAGTGTCTTTACCATGATTCCTCCTGTGGTGATAATCACTACTACTATTGCCCTTTTTGCCGCCTATTTCTCCACCCACCTTATCCCCTTAAGCGAAGTTTCAATGAAGCAGATGACGCAACAGCTCCTACGGGAAAAAGCGAGCAAAGGGATAAAGGCGCACCAGTTTACCGAAGCCCTTGGCGATGTGGTTGTCTATATTGATTCAATAGATGATGCCACAGGAAAGTGGTCAAACGTATGGGTTTCTGATATGCGTGATGCCGCCCTGCCGACCATCATCATGGCAAAAACAGGGCAGATGAGAAGTGATAAGGAGAAGATGAGCATTGTTTTGCAGCTTGATAACGGCAGTTTGCATAAACCGGGTGATCATGAGGCGCAGATTGTCGAGTTTGATAGTTACCGACTTACTATTCCTCTGACACCACCGAAAAACAAGACCATCAATGTAAAAGACAGGGATGTAATGAGTATGACAGAGCTGCTTGATGCCGCAGCTGCGATGCCCAAAAAAATAGAGGAACTTAAAGCAGCCCCTTTCTCCGAATACAGGGAAAAAAAGATCGCTCGCTGCATCAAGCAGAGGCGTAACTATTTCATAGAATTTCACAAGCGGCTGGTGCTTCCTGCCGGCTGCATGTTAATCAGCCTGCTGGGTCTTCCCCTAGGGCTGCAGGCAAGACCGGGAAGAAAGGCCATTGGCATCCAAGCCGGGCTGGGTATTTTCATCCTCTACTACCTCCTTTTCACCTATGGCAGGGGAATGGCGTATGATGGAACTCTACCGGTTATTGTTGCCATGTGGCTGCCTAATACATTTTTCTTTCTTCTTACTGTTTTCTGGATATATCGGGTGGCAATAGAGAAACCTCTTATTCCTGAATCTGCGCTCTTTGCCGCCACCTCATTTCTGCAAAAAGTAATGCCAGAGAAGAGCCAACTTCTTGCTATTCTTAAGAACAAAAAAACGGTGCTTTCTGCGCAAAAACGGGAACTCCTCTTCCGCTTGAGAAAAAAGAAGGTGGTGCGCGGTGAACCAAAACGACGTATTTTTCATATCCACACCTGCCGTCATTTTACCTCTGCAGAGTGCACCTTGAGCTTTAAGGATAAACAGACAGCAATACATTCCGGTTTTTCTCCCTGCAGAGAATGTATGGGAAAGCAGCCGCCCGCAAAACGGGAAATAGCAGGATAAAAATCCGGGATAACATATCATGACAGAGAAGAGAAAAAATAGCTGCCAGGCGGGGATAAAACCAAAACCTGTTGATGCACCCTCTCTGGCTGAGGCAAAGAAAAAACTGCAGAGAGACCTTACATCCCATAAGGGCGATCATGGCCATATCCTGATTGTGGCTGGTTCTTATGGCAGCTCTGGAGCCGCCATCCTTGCTACAAGAGGAGCGTTACGTGCGGGCGTGGGGCTGGTTACCATCACTGCAACAAAGAGTAACAATGCCATTTTCCAACAGGCCGTACCCGAAGCGATGACCTTGCCTCTTGCAGCAAGCGATAAATTCCTTGATGTCGCCGACTGGCCGCAAGTAAAAGAGAAACTTGAACGCTATGATGCGATCGTCCTTGGCCCAGGCCTTGGCACACACCCCCAGACGGCGGAGCTTGTTCTGCATCTTTTTCATGAAAGTAAAATCCCTGCCGTTGTTGATGCCGATGCACTTAATATCATTGCTGCATCAAGAAAAAAACTCCACTCTCCGCGGGGGCCACGCATCTATACCCCCCACGCAAAAGAGATGGGGCGATTGCTGAAATGCTCCGCCAAAGAGATTGTCGCAGACAGATTTGCTGCAGTAAAGAAAGCGCACCATATCTTTGCCGCCAAAAAACATCCGACAATCATGCTGCTAAAAGGAGCCGGGACAATAATCTACGATGGCACCACTTTTTACACCAACACCACAGGAAACCCGGCAATGGCAACAGGAGGCATGGGCGATGTGTTAAGCGGAGTTATCGCATCTCTTACAGGCCAGGGGCTTGATGCAGTTATGGCCACCTGCTGTGGTGCCTACCTCCACGGGCTCGCAGCAGATATTCTTGCACAAGAAATCGGCATCGGTTTTTCTGCCACAGAAGTTGCAAACACCCTACCTGCTGCCAGAAAACGGATGTATGAATTATAACTAAAAATAAGAAGAACCGGCTCTTCCCAAAGAAAACGACAACCCTATCTGCAAAACTGCCATGACCCTTAAAAACATTCTCGGTATCTTTCTCTTTGGTCTGCTCTTTCTCCTTGGTTTTCTGCTTCATGGTAATCTGGGGCTCTATTTCAACATCTCCGGGCTGTTGATTGTCTGCGGCGGCACACTGGCTGCCACCTTCTTAAGCTTCCGTTTTGAACAGCTTGCCATTGTCTGCAAGGTTCTCTTTTCTGCCTACCGTACACCAATCAAAAAAGAGGCAGAAATCATCAATATTCTC
>PDWI01009073.1_pt1 | contig 11506 bp, 10 predicted proteins | sample 1430891 | NCBI WGS metagenome assembly PDWI01 (sample SAMN01162508, study PRJNA174530) | Oral metagenome, whole genome shotgun sequencing project. | biome: Marine environment; feature: Marine mammal; material: Swab sample of the gingival sulcus; isolation source: swab sample of gingival sulcus...
TAATCAAATCCGTCTTTATAAAGGTCGAGTTTATATTTTACCCCAATCATATAATTATTCCACGCATAATTGAAACCTGCACCGCCGTTAAATCCAAATCCCGTGTCAAAGGCATTATTTAAATGCAAGTCTAAATTACTATTAACTAATATTTGGGTTGAATTATGATGTCGTATTCCGCCTCCGCCAAATATTACGAGCCTGAAATTTTTGTAAATTTTAGGGTTATAATACAAATTTAGATTTCCGAAATAAATGGAATTTTGGACAAATGCTCCGGCTTGCGTTCTATCAATCTTTTTATCAGAAGCCATGGCAATCCCTAAATCTAATCCACAAGAAAGGTATGAATTTAAAGGAAGCACTATATCACCATTAGCAGCTACTCCTGTTGAGCCTGCATAAAGAGCAACTCCTGTGCCAACACTTACAGCTAATCTTTTCTGTGAAAAACCGGTTTGAACGGCAAAAACAAGAACAAATAATACTAGACACTTTAATATATTTTGTTTCATAATTATTTATAAGCATTGATAAAACCTATAACAAATATAAATAATTAATCTTAATTCCATGAATAAAAAAAGACCATCGAATTAATGGTCTTTAGGTAATATTTTTCAAAAAAACTTTATAAACCGAGTTTACTTTTTACCAACGGAGTAATGTTTTCACTGTCGGGTGATTTATAAAGCAAGGTTGATGCGTCGTAGATGTAAGTAAATCCGTTTTCAGAAGATACTTTTTCAATGGCGTTTTTAATTTTCTCGTAAATGGGTTGTAAAAGTTCAGCTTCTTTGGTTTGCAAATCAGACTGTGCTCTCATTTGAAAATTTTGGATACGTTGTTGTAAACCTGTTAATTCTTGTTCTTTATCTCCTTTTACGGTTGCAGGTGTATTTTCCGGCAATTCCATATAGGCATTATACATTTTTTCAAGTTCAGAATTCATAGTTACCAACTGCTCTTCAAGCTGTTTTGAATAAGCTTGTAATTCTTGCTCTGCTTGTGTACGTTCGGGCATCATTTGGAAAATAGTATCCACTTGAACATGCCCTAATTTAATTTTTTGTGCATAGGTATTGCTCATTCCAAGAACAAGTACAATAGCCATTAAAAATCCAATACGTTTCATATATTTCTTAATTTAAAAAAGTTCGACAAAAGTAATCATTAATTTTTATACCCCAAGCGACTTAAAACTTCATCGCTTTTATCGTATTTGGGGTCGGTATATAACATATTTAAACTGTTTGCAGTATCGAAAATTACAGCATAGTTTCCTTCTTGTGCAATTTCTTTTACGGCATTAAAAATGTCATCTTGAATGGGTTTTAACAACTCTTTACGTTTGGAAAAAAGCATACCTTCACGACCAAAGTATTTTTGTTGAAGCTCTCTTAGTGCTTTCTCTTTGTTAATGATTTCTTCTTCGCGTTTACGTTTTTGTTCTTCGGTTAACAAAACTTTTTCAGCTTGAAAATCTTGATATTTCTTTTCAACATCAAGTTTCATTTGGTCAATTTCACCTTTCCATTGCTCAGAAAGTTCATCAAGTTGTTGCTTCGCTGTTTCATACAACGGAATATTATTCATAATATACTCAGTATCTACATAAGCATATTTTTGAGCATTTGCTACAAATACAATTAAGGTAAGGGCAAAAACGGTACTTAATAATCTTTTCATTGTTTTAATTTTTAAAAGTTTCGTATTTTTCTATTACAAATAACAGACCAAATTTACATTTTTAGAATTCTTGTCCGATAACAAAGTGGAAATGAGAACCGTTAGCTCTTTCGTTTCCGGCTACATTATCAAAACCATATCCCCAGTCAACACCAAGCAAACCAATCATTGGCATAAATACCCTGATACCAACTCCGGCAGAACGTTTCAATTCAAACGGATTAAATTCTTTGAAAGAATACCAAGAATTTCCGGCTTCAACAAATACAAGTCCGTAAAAAGTTGCCGTAGGATTTAAAGATAAAGGATACCTTAGCTCAACACTAAATTTATTGTAAAGGTTACCGCCATCTTTAGGGGTTAATGAGTTGTTTAAATATCCTCTTAAGCGGATTAATTCACTACCATAAAGATTATATCCGGACAAACCGTCACCACCAAGTTGGAAACCTTCAAACGGACTAGGACCAATGTCGCTATTATAGTGAGCTAAATACCCGAATTCAAATTTTGATTTAAGTACTAAAGCTCGACTACCTCCGTCTTTTGAGCCGAACAATGTGGTGTACCATGCTCCTTTAAATTTCCATTTATGGTACTCTATCCACTTATATTTCTCCGCAGGTGTCATTGTTGAATAATCTTTTTTACTAAATAATGAGTACGGAGGTGTTAGCTCAAGGGAAACACTAATATCACTACCCCGGGTTGGGAAAATGGGGTTAGGTCCATTGCTTTGTCGAGCTAAAATTGTTTTAAAACTGAAGTTATTTGAGGTACCCTCTTTGTAAATAAATTGTTGCCAATTTTTAATGTTGTAGTTTTTATAACTCAACTCGTTATAAAGGGTAAAAAAGTCATCGGGGAATTTCAAACGTCTGCCCAAACCTGCGGCAGCTCCGGTAATATAAAAATGTTGACTGTTTTTGTTTCTACCATATCGCTGACGAGAATGAAATACCGATACTGATAAGGAGTTTGGTTTTTTACCACCAAGCCAAGGCTCCATAAAACTGAACGAATAAGACTGAAAATAAGGTCCTGAAGCCATTGCTTTTAAGCTAAGTCGTTGACCGTCTCCGGTTGGCAAAGGACGATATGCTTTGGGGTCAAAAATTTTCTTTAGTGCAAAGTTATTAAAGGTTAATCCCAATGTACCAACAACTCGTCCTGCACCATAACCACCGCTTAATTCTATTTGGTCGGAAGGTTTTTCTTGTACAATATATTCCAAATCAACCACGCCTTTTTCTCTATCAGGCTCGAAATTCACATTTAATTTTTCGGGGTCAAAATACCCTAACTGAGCCAACTCACGAATGGTACGTTGTATTTCGGAACGTTTGTACAACTCACCGGGACGTGTACGAATTTCACGCATAATAACATGATCGTTGGTTCGGGTATTTCCATCAATAGTAACACGATTAATTCGTGCTTGTTTGCCTTCGTAAACTTGCATTTCAAGGTCAATGGAATCACCAACAACATTGGTTTCAACCGGTGTAATGTTTGAAAATAAATAACCATTATCTTGATACAATGAAAAAACTCCGGCTTCACCCATTAATTGTTGTTCGAGTATTTTTTGATTGTAAATATCTCCGGCTTTAACACCAAATACCTGAGATAAAACTTCGTCGGTATATTTAGTGTTTCCAACCCAATCAATATTTCGGAAATAATAACAAGGACCTTCTTTAATTTTCATTTCCACAACAACGTTTCTATTATCAACGCTGTAAACGGTATCTGCAATAATTTCAGCATCTCTATAGCCTTTTTCATTGTATTTGGCAATAACATCTTTTTTATCCAATTCAAAGTTATCATCAATGAATTTTGATGCTTTGTAAAAACGCCACCAAGCTTTTCGCTTGGTTTCTTTCATGGTTCGTCTTAATTTACCGGCAGATAAATTTTCATTTCCGACAATGTGCAGCTCTTTTACTTTAACTTTTTTGTGTTTATTAACATTAATGTATAAAATGACTGCATTTTGAAGAGAAGTATCATTTTCTTGCACCACATTTACCTCAACATTTAAAAATCCTTTATCCACAAAGAAATCGGTTACACCTTTGTTTATGTTCATTAAAACATTTTCGGTAATTTGTATGCCTTGTGAAAGTTTTAAATTCTCACGCAAATCATCGGCCTCACCTTTTCGAACGCCTTTGAATGAAAATTTTGACAAACGAGGTCTTTCCGTTAAACGGAAATTAAGAAATATACGCCCATTAACCACTTGTTCGGCTTCAACTTCGATATCTGAAAATAAACCTTGTTCCCAAAGTTTCTCAATGGCTTTAGAAATATCTTCTCCGGGAACTAAAATGGTATCACCGACTTGCAAGCCTGTTAGATGAATAATTACGGCAGGGTCTAAATATTGTATTCCGGTAATTTGAACACCTCCGACTTCATACTCTTTAGGGTTTGAATAATCGATATTAATATTGCTTTGTATGCCAACCTGAGCAAGTACCGGTATAATCAGGCTAAAAATCAATGCGATGGTTAGTGTAAATCTCTTCATTCCTCTTTTCTTTCTACAATTGTTCGCTTGTTTTACCAAATCGTCTTTCGCGTGATTGATAATCAACAATAGCCTTATAAAGTTCTTCTTTATCAAAGTCGGGCCAAAGTGTATCGGTAAAATACAATTCCGAGTATGCCATTTGAAATAGCATGAAATTACTTAAACGATATTCTCCGCTGGTTCTAATCATCAAATCGGGATAAGGTAAATTTCCGGTCGAAAGATAGTGATTAAATACATCAACTGTCAAATCTTCGGGCTTTTTTAATTCATTTTTAACATCTTCGGCAAATTTCTGTGCTGCCTGAATAATATCCCAGTGTCCCGAATAAGATAAAGCCAGATTTAAACTCATTGTTTTTCCATCTTTGGTATCTTCAATGGTTTCAAGCAATTTTCCTTGTAATTTTTCAGGCAAACGACTAATATCACCAATGGTATTTAAACGAACTCCATTATCTTTTAAGGTAGAAAATTCACTGATTAAAGTTTCAGACAAAAGTTTCATTAAGCCGGAAACTTCGTCTTGAGGACGATTCCAATTTTCAGAAGAGAAAGCATAAACAGTTAAATGTTTCACCCCTAATTCAGCACAAGCCTCTGTAACAAGACGAACAGATTTCGCTCCGCTTCGATGTCCAAGCAAACGAATACCTCCCCTCTTTTTTGCCCAACGCCCATTGCCGTCCATAATTATAGCAATGTGTTCGGGTATTCGTTTTATATCTATTTTATTTTTAATTTCTGACATATCTACAAACCTAATCAAATGAGTAACAACGCATTCCTCCTATAACAAAGGCATAAGACAATGTTACACCTGCATACGAATACCAGTCATTGTTATTAAAGAAACCACGCTGAGCATTCATATTTCCGGCATAAGCAACTTCGTTGATTTGCCGATACTCCTCTAGCTTCTCTCCGGTTAAATTATCAAGAATATCTGAGGTGCTTCTACGAAAAGCCCACTCAGCTCCCAAAACAATGCGAGAAGAAAGGTTGACCTTAAAACCCAAAGCAACGGGAAAGGTTACAATAAACGTACTACTCTTATTAGTGTTATAATATAACGCACCAATACCTAAATCAAGGTATGGGGTATAAAATTTCTTTTTAGTATTTCCAATTTTATAAACGAGAAAATTAAACTCAACTTGTGCAGCAGTTTCCCACAATAATGTTTCAAAACGAAAATCACGTGTATTTTGGAACTGCCATCGAGAGTCTTTATCATCACCTTGAATGTGAGAATAAAAAGAACCTGCTTTTAAAGCAAGTCTGGAATTAAGATGATGTTTATAAAACACACCAAGATTTAAGCGAGGAGTATAAAAATGTTGCGACCAATTTAACTCCCCAAGGTAATAAGTTGCACCTGCATGCACTCCAATTTCTCCGTATCGCTGAGCAAAAACAAGGTTATTACTCAAACAAAAAAAAACAAATAGCCCCGAAAAAAATCGGGACATTTGTTTGAATTTTATTTTATGTAATACTTTTTTCATTTTAGCAATTCAATACGTTCATAAAGAACAACCATAGAACGTACGATTGTTTAAAATAGTATGTAAGAAACCATTTAGAATTTTGGAATAAGTCCAGTTCTTGGAACAAACTTATAAGTTAAATTAAGTGTAAGGAACATATAAGCATCATTCCATCTGGAATTACCTCTTTGTCCGTAAGGTGCAGCACCAGCCCAATTATCTGAACGGTCAGCAAAATAAGCAGCAATCGGATCCGTAAATAAGTTTTGGTCAACATAAGATGTACTAACGTCATCAATATAATCTGTCATAGCAAATCGAGTACCATATTCAAATCCCATACCCCATCTTCTGCTAAGCAAGAAATCCATACCAAATCCAACAGGAATAGCCCATGAAATTTTACTGTATTTTTCTCTTGTACTAACAATTCCTTGTCCCTCGGTTCCTAAAGGCTGAAGAGCATACCATTTTCCATCGGTATATTTTGCTTTTGGATTAAACCAAATACCACTAACTCCTGTAAACAAATATAAAGCAGGTTTATTTTTAGCACCACGAACACGACGAAGGTCGTAACGATGAGTGTATCTCTCTTTCAAAATATACCATTCAATGTTTGCAGAAGCCTCGAAAAGAGGAGAACGGAAAGACAAATTTCTGTTATGTCTAAAATCATCTCCTGCCTTAGCATCATCTCCAGACAACCAACCATACCAAAAACCGGCTTTCACAGAAAAAGAAGGAGAAAGCTTATATCGATAACCAACATGCATCAAAGGACGGGACGAAGAAATCTCAAAGTCCATAAGAAAATGCGTACCCACTCCATTGAAACCACCTAAGTCACCAAGAAAACTGGTAGTACCAACACCAAATACTAATTCATGACGATACTTGCGCCAGTTTGATCCAAATTGTGCATGAGCTGAACTTACAACAACACTAATGAAAATTAATCCAATTAAAAATCGTTTCATATCTAATTATTTTTTATGCAAATAAAATAAAAATTTATAATATTCTATATTAAATTCATATTAATTTCTAATATCTACCCCCCACATTAACTTTTTTTGGAGAGTACAAAAGTAATTAATTTTATATAAGTTCACAAGTTTAATTGAAAAATTTGCCTTTTTTATTAAAATTTCTTTCAAAAAAGCCCTCTGTACAGCTCTGTAGTCTAACGATAATTTTGCTTTTTTTACGTTTGACTCTAATTTTAACCGAATATGCCCCTTATCTGAGACAACTAAAGGACGAACCGTTAAGTGATGTGGAGCAACCGGAGTAATAATAATGCTTTCCGATGCAGGATGAACAATAGGACCTCCGGCAGATAAGGAATACGCAGTTGAACCTGTGGGTGTTGCAACAATAAGACCATCAGACCAATAAGTATTAATAAATTCATCGTTATACCAAGCATTAATTTTAATCATAGACGGGTTCTTATAACGCAACAATGCAACTTCGTTCATTGCAAAGACATCATTGCCAAAATCATTTTTAGAGGTTACAACTTCTAATAACGAGCGAGATTCTAAAGTATACTCATTGTTTAAAACCTGTTGAACAGCTTGTGGTATGATTTCTTTTGACACATTTGCCAAGAAACCCAAATGCCCACTATTAATGCCAAGAATTGGAATTTCTACATCTTTTATAAGATTAACCGTTTCCAATAAAGTACCATCGCCTCCAACGGAAAACATCATATCCACTTCTTTCCACGAACTGTCTTCCTGGGTAAAAGTATCAATACACAAAGGTTCGTAATGCACTTTTTCACGAATGAACATAAAAAACGGCTCATATATAATGTACTCAACCTTATTTTTATTTAATTCTTCAAACAATTGAATGATGCTTCCGTTAAAAGAACGGCTAAAATTACGGCCGTATATTGCAACTCTCATAATTAAATTAATTTATACAATGGCGATTTAAACGTAACAAAGATACCAAAATTTTTCTCTCTCGTTACCGCAACATGAAAACCTAAGCTTCTATCGTAATAGGTTACAAAATCAAAACCCAATCCGGTACTAAAAAGCCATTTACCCGACAATGTATTATTAGCACTCATATTTTTATAAGGTAATGTATAAGCGACATCGGTAAAAGCATACGCATAAATTGTAAAGTTAAACGGCTGAAATGCCTCTATCGGAATAAAGCTTAAATTATAATCGGGCGACTTATACAATTGGTATCTGAATGTTTCATTAAGACCCAAACCAAAGGCAGATTGTATCATATTGTATTGATAACCTCGCGGAAAATTTTTGTAGCCAATAACTACCGAATATAAAAACGGCAAATGTTTTTGAGAAAGCAAATGAGTTTTCAGCCACATTTCCGAAGACAAATACCATTTAGATGACAATGGTTGATAATGAGCAAGGTTTGTTTCAAACAGCAACAAATCAACCGCTGAGTTCAACAGTCCTAAGCCTTTCTTTTCGATGGAAGCATCACCATAAAATCCCTTTAACGGATAATATCTGTCATCTCTGTAATCCACATTATATTTTACCTTTAAAGACAAATATTGATTTTTTTGATTTTTCTGATGAATATAATAAGGCGTAACCGAATCTAATGTTTCGGAAAAACGAAAGCCTTGATATTCTGTTAAGAAATGCAACTTATGGTAATGATTCAAATTAATATGCCAAATGGCTTTCAGCCGGAGTTCCTCCAATCCCCTGCTATTTTTATCAAAAAAGAAAACAGGCTTATCATCATTAACATTTACCAACACTTTTTTCTGATTAAAATAATCTGCCGAAATTTGAAATCCGTGAATGCTATTAACACTTATTTTAGGGACATCGTACATTACACCGAATTGCGAACGAAAGCCAAAACGAAGTTTTAATTTCAGAAACTCATCTCTTCCCCGAAAGTTCTGTTTTTCAAAACTTAATCCATAATTAATTCGGCTTAAATCTTTCGAGTGTACAAAAGCGGCAAAATTTCTATCGGCATGTTCTAGTATCGGATAAAACCAATAGTACCATCGTTCTTTTACATTCACATATAAAGTAAGTTTATCTCCCGATGTTTCATAAACCATATCAACCGACAAAAACAGCGACGTTTTCATCAACCTGTTTTTTGCTTTTTCTAAATCTGTAAGAAAACTATCAGAATCAATATCATCACCTTCTTGAATTTCCAAATAATCTAAAATTAAACTCGATTTTGTTTGTTTGTTTCCGGAAATAATAATTTTAGACACTTGTTGCGGAAATGCAGGCAAAGCAAGCGACAAAAAAAGTGTTATGACCAATAAACGAATACGCATGGTTTAATAAAAATGAGGTCAAAGATAAGGATAATATGCACAAGGCAATATTTCATTTAAAAAGATAGCTTATATTTGTAAAAAAATTAGAATGACACGATTAAGTGTAAACATCAATAAAATTGCAAGCCTAAGAAATGCCAGAGGAGGCAATATTCCCAATGTGAGTGAGGCTGCTGTAAATTGCGAACGATTTGGTGCCGAAGGCATTACCGTACATCCTCGTCCCGATGAACGACACATTAAATATCAAGACGTTTACGATATTAAACCATTGATTAAAACCGAATTTAATATCGAAGGTTACCCAAACGAGCGGTTTATGAAACTTATTGAAGCCATAAAACCACATCAGGTAACTCTTGTACCCGACCCTCCGGGTGCTTTAACCTCTAATGCGGGTTGGGATACAAAAAAACATACACATTTCTTAAAAGATATTATTCATCAACTAAAAAGCATCGGTTGCAGAACCTCTATTTTTGTAGATACAGAACTTATAAACGTTGAGTATGCAGCCAAATGCGAAACCGACAGGATAGAGTTATATACAGAACCTTATGCTGCCAATTACACAACAAACCGAGAAGCAGCAATCCTGCCATTTATAAAAGCAGCGGAACTGGCAAAAAACATCGGGCTTGGTATTAATGCCGGACACGATTTAAACTTAGACAATCTTGCATTTTTCAATGAAAACATTCCTTTTCTTGATGAAGTTTCCATTGGACATGCACTGATTTCCGATGCCTTGTATTTTGGCTTGGAAAACACCATTCAAATGTATTTACGACAATTAAAAAACACAAATCAATAAATGCTTGAATTACATTTTAAAGAGTTTGGGGATAAAAACGCAACCCCTCTACTTATATTACACGGATTATACGGCTGCTCAGACAATTGGGTTAGCATTGCAAAAGAGCTATCTAAAGAATACTATGTAATTACTCCCGACTTACGCAATCACGGTCAATCGCCACACAGTAATATACACGATTTTCACTCAATGACTGAAGACATTGAAGCTCTATTGGAAAAACTGAACATTACAAAACTAAACATTGTCGGGCATTCAATGGGCGGAAAACTTGCCATGGCTTTTACGGTCAAACATCAAGCAATGGTAAACAAGCTAATTGTTCTTGATATTTCGCCAAAACCAATTGAAGACTCTGAGGAAACACCTAAAAATGTTTTATTTCATCAAAAATTATTGCATGATTTATCTTTAATTAACTTAGATAATGTTCAAACCTATGCAGAAGCAGAAGCACAACTTCAAAACATTATAGAAGACGACCGACTAAGTGCTTTTATTTTAACAAATATAAAGAAAACCGATAGTGGTTTAGAATGGAAAATTAATTTAAATGTTCTAAAAAATAATTTGCCTAAAATTACAGGTGCTATTTTTACCGATGATTTACAACAAGAAAAAATCTTAGTTCCAAGTTTATTTTTACGTGGCGAGTTATCTGATTATATCCCTATTGAAGATTTCAACTTTATACATACCATTTTTTCAAATTCTGAGATTATAAGCATTCCTCAAGCAGGACATTGGCTACATTCGGAACAAAAGCAAATGATTTTAAATAACATCTTATATTTTTTAGAGTCAGAATAACGACAGCATAAATATTTTACTTAGAAAACCGAACAGATTAAAAATGATTATTAAATTTGTTCACAATCAAACTTAATGCTATGTGCGGAATATGTGGATTTTATAGTCATTCTCAATTTTCAAGTCAAGATGAACTCAGAAATATGGCAAACAGCCTAAACCATAGAGGTCCTGATGCCGATGGTTTTCTTTGCAATCAAACGGTTGGATTGGCACACAAAAGACTAAGTATTTTAGATTTGTCGGAACATGCCAATCAGCCGATGGAATCTCACTCCCAACGCTATACCATAGTATTTAACGGTGAAATATACAATTATAAAGACATTGCAAAAGAACTCAACACCAATTTTAAAACCAACAGCGACACCGAAGTTATTTTAGAGGCATTTGAAGCATGGGGTACCGGTTTTGTAACCAAGCTTAACGGAATGTTTAGCATAGCTATTTATGATAAGCTTGAAGAGAAGCTCTACCTTTTTCGTGATAGATTAGGCATTAAACCACTGTATTATTTCTACGACAATCAAAACTTTGCCTTTGCCTCCGAATTAAAAGCACTGTTGCAAATAACAAACATCAAAGCAAGTTTAGAAATTAACCATACTGCCATTTCCGAGTTTCTGCACCTTGGATATATTCCCGAGCCTAATTCCATTTATAAAAACATTTGGAAATTTACGGCAGGACACTTTGGAGTACTCTCTGAAAAAAACTTAGAAATAAAACCCTACTGGAGCATAAAAGAAAACATAAAAACCGAAACCATTAACGATTACCACACGGCTAAGGCAGAATTAAAATCCTTGATAGAAGCATCGGTTTCTGCACGATTAATC
>PDWI01009075.1_pt1 | contig 11506 bp, 11 predicted proteins | sample 1430891 | NCBI WGS metagenome assembly PDWI01 (sample SAMN01162508, study PRJNA174530) | Oral metagenome, whole genome shotgun sequencing project. | biome: Marine environment; feature: Marine mammal; material: Swab sample of the gingival sulcus; isolation source: swab sample of gingival sulcus...
TTTCTTAATTCTAAAATGTGTTTTACTATAAATTAGGTATTTTTATTCATATTTTATATATAATACTTATTGTTTTATAATTATTTGTTATTTTTGCAGCCAAAACAAATAGTGTGGGACGAATATTATCAATAGATTACGGTCAGAAAAAAAGCGGAATAGCTGTAACCGACTCATTACAAATAATAGCTAACGGATTAGATACTGTAGCTTCGGGAGAATTAATAGATTATTTGAAAGATTATTTTTCTAAAGAAGAAGTAGAATTGGTTATTATTGGATATGCTCTTGATTTAAAGGGAGAAGAAGGGGAGTCGATGCAATATATAAATCCGTTTGTAAATAGGTTTAAAAAGGTTTTTCCTGATATTCCTATCGAATGGGTTGATGAGCGATTTACATCAAAATTAGCTTTTCAGGCTATGATAGATGGCGGGTTAAAAAAGAAGGCTCGTAGAAACAAAAAACTTATTGATAGAATGAGTGCAGTTATTATTTTACAAAGTTATTTAGAGAAAAAAAGAAATTTTAAATTATGATTTATCCGGTATATGTATATGGACACCCTGTTTTACGTAAAGTAGCAGAAGAAATCGACGAGGATTATAAAGATTTAGATGTATTGGTTAACAATATGTTTGAAACTATGTATCATACTGATGGTATTGGGTTAGCAGCTCCTCAAATAGGAAAGTCGATACGTGTTTTAGTGATAGATGCTGACCCTATGAAAGAGGAGTATCCTGAATTAGAGGGATTTAAGAGAGTAATGATAAATCCGATTATATTGGAACATAACACGGAAATTTCAAGCATAGCCGAAGGCTGTTTGAGTTTGCCGGGTATAAATGAAGAAGTTAAGCGACCTACTAAAATTACAGTAGAATATGAAACACCCGATTTTGAATTGGTAGAGGAAGAACTTGAAGGCTTTGCGGCAAGAGTGGTTCAACACGAATATGACCATTTGGAAGGGAAATTATTTATTGACCATGTATCGCCATTAAGACGACGATTTATAAAAGGAAAACTAAATTCAATAGCAAAAGGAAAGGCTAATGTGAGGTATAAAATTGTTATTGCATAAGGGTAAAATCTGAAAATATATTAAAATAATTAAGACCGGATACGGAATACGGAAGATAGAAGTTCGAATGTTGATGAATATAGATTTTCGATTGACGAATTAAAAAAAATAATATAATGAAGACTTAGATTGTAAGACTGAATTTACAAGGTTAATGACTAATCGTTAAAGGCAAAAGCTAATTAATATTCTTTTCGGTTAAAATATTTGTAAATCGTAAATGAATATACAATAAAATTAATTGTTATAAAATATTATGAGTGAAATATTATTAGATGCACTAATGAAATTATACGCTTTGTTGACAAATGTGCGACAAGAAAGTATGATTGGAAGTGCTCGTGATTTCATCGAAGAAGAACTCAAAAAGCGATTCAGTAGTGTTTATGTATCGAAATATGTAAATTTGTTTAATTTTTATTTAACAGAATTTCATAAAGATACTTATAGTTCCGAAAAGTCTAAAGTAAAACGACAATCCAACTACAACTACAACAAAATAGACCAAATATGCGATGAATTAAATAAAGAATTAGAAGCAAAACAAAAAATAGAGCTTTTTGTACAATTATTTGAATTTATCCGACACGAGAAAAAAACAAGCAATATAGCAGATGAGGTAGTAGATAAGCTATCTAAAGGAATGATGGTGGATGAACTTGATTATAAACTTTTAAAGCAGTTTGTAATAAGTGGTCCTCAAAAAGTTGAAAAACGCGATAGAGTATTAATAATAAGTGGCGATAAAGAACCTCCTTTAGGTGGATTTAAGCATTTGTATAATCCCCGACAACAGATTTATGTATGGGTTTTGTATGTAAAAAGTACACAAACATTTGTTTTTAGATACATAGGTGAACGAAATTTATATTTAAACGGACATAGGGTTTTACGTGATAATGCATACATATTGTCTGTAGGTTCGGTTATAAAAACATCGCGAATGCCACCCATATATTATGGTAAAGTTGCCGAATTATTTATTCAAAAAACCGATAACGGAAGAGTAGTAATGGAGGTACGTGATGCTGAATACAAATTTAATGATAAGCAAATAGGTATACATGCTTTTTCGTTTAGTGGTCGTTCAGGTCAATTGGTAGGAATAATGGGAGGTAGCGGGACAGGAAAATCTACTTTGTTAAATGTGTTGAATGGTAGCTACCCATTGTCTTCGGGGTCAATAAAAGTTAATGGATTAGAAATTAGCGAACATGCCGAAGAGCTAAAAGGTGTTATAGGTTTTGTGCCTCAGGAGGATTTATTGATAGAAGAATTGACGGTTTTTGAAAATCTTTATTTTAATGCTCAGTTGTGCTTTAGTAAAATGAGTAAAAAACAAATTGTTGATTTGGTAGAAGATGCATTACTTAAATTTGATTTGGTTGAGGCTCGTAACTTGGTGGTTGGTAATCCTCTTAATAAAGTTTTGAGCGGAGGACAACGAAAGCGTTTAAATATTGCTCTTGAATTAATTCGTGAACCGTCTATTTTATTTGTTGATGAGCCAACATCGGGATTGTCTTCTTTAGATTCCGAAAAAGTAATGGGACTATTAAAACGACAAACCTTAAAAGGTCGTTTGGTTGTAGTAAATATACATCAGCCAAGTTCGGATATTTATAAAAACCTCGATAAACTTCTTATTATAGATAAAGGAGGATATATAATTTATGGAGGTAACCCTATGGATGCTATTGTGTATTTTAAGGAATATGCAAATTATGTAAATCCCGAGGAAAGCGAATGTGTGTATTGCGGTAATGTAAAAGTGGAGCAGCCAATGCGAATTATAGAGTCCCGTATGGTTGACCCTAATGGTCGTCTTATTCGTAAGCGTAAAATATCGCCAAAAGAATGGCACGATTTATATAAAGATAAGATTGAAGGTAATTATACATGGATAAATGGAGATAATAGTACAAAAGAGCCTTTACCTAAAAACTTATATAACATACCCGGAAGGTTAAAGCAGTTTTTTATTTATGCATATCGCGATGCTTTTGCAAAATTTAAAGATAGGCAATATATGCTTATAAATATGTTGGAAGCTCCTGTTTTAGCTGTTATTTTGGGGTATTTTACCAAGTATGTTATAGAAACTAAAGATGGTGGTTTCGAATATATTTTATATAAAAACGATAATATACCTTCTTATTTATTTATGTTGGTTATTGTGGCATTATTTTTAGGATTAAATGTTAGTGCCGAAGAAATTATTAAGGATAGAAAACTTTTGCAGCGCGAAAAATTTCTTAATCTTAGTCGTTTAAGTTATATTAATAGTAAAGTGCTGATAATGTTTGTTATATCAGCTATTCAAACAGCTACACTCGTTATTTTGGGTAATGTTATTCTCGAAATTCATGATATGAATTGGAGTTATTGGTTAATATTGTTTTCGGCATCCTGTTTTTCAAATATGTTAGGATTGAATATTAGTAGCGGATTAAATTCAGTGGTTTCCATTTATATTCTTATTCCGTTGTTATTGGTTCCTCAATTATTATTTAGTGGAGTTATAGTTAATTTTGATAAACTTCACTCTACTATTTCCACTAAAAAATATGTGCCTATAGTTGGAGATTTAATGGTTTCGCGTTGGGCTTATGAGGCTATTGCAGTTGAGCAATATTCAAATAATAATTTTGAAAAACATTTTTTTAAATATGATAAAATAATTAGTCGGTCAGCTTATTATTATTCTTTTTTATTGCCAAAATTAAAAAGCCATATAGATGATGCTAAAAATTATTATAATAATAACGACCTTGAAAATACTAATTATAATTTAGATATAGTTAGAAACGGACTTAAAGAAGTATGTGAAAAAGAATTTGATAATAATAAATTATCCGTTAGTTTATTTAATAATTATACAATAGCAATAGATAGTTTAATAAAACAATATAATAATATATATTCTGAAACACAAGCTAAAAAAGATAGTATTTATAAGGATTTAATAAAAAAAATGGGTTCCTCTCAAGCTGTAAATCAACTTCGTGAAAATAATCAAAATGCTAAGTTAAGGCAGTTTATGCTTAAAAAAGGCGACTTGAAATATTATTATTTCCGAAATGGTTATTATTATCCTAATCGTAATCCGGTATTGAGAGACGGAACTTCGTCTTGGGGAAGAGCTCATTATCTGTCATCATCGAAAAAAATAGGCAATATAAAAATTTACACTCCGTATTTTAATATAATGATAATATGGTTGTTTTCAATATTACTATATTTTACATTATATTTTGATGTATTGCGTAAAATAATTTATTACTTTGAAAAAATAAAGCTACGTAAAGCATTTACAGTTAATTTGAATAAAATTTAAAACAGTTAATGATTAAATTATATAAAGATTTTAACCATAAAATAGATAAACAAACAATTGTCACTATCGGTATGTTTGATGGTGTTCATAAAGGGCATCAGAAATTATTGCATAATTTAGTGGGAGAGGCAAAAAAACATAATGTATCTTCGTCGGTTATTACATTTTGGCCTCATCCCAGAATACAATTAGGGTTAGATGCAGATAAATTACGTATTCTCACTTTTTTAGAGGAAAAAATATTGTTATTTGAGAGAATTGGAGTTGACAATGTATATTTATTACCATTTAATAAAGAATTGGCTTCTTATACTGCTCATCAGTTTGTTAAAACAATATTGGTTGATAAATTAAAAGCAAAAGAACTTATTGTTGGTCATGACCATAGGTTTGGAAGTGATAGATTAACTTCTTTTTCTGATTATAAAAATATTGTAGATCAATATAATATGAGAATATTGCAAGTGGGTGCCGAATATTACAAGGATAAAATAGTTAGTTCTACCGTTATTCGTAATTGTATAGATGCAGGAAACATTGAGGATGCAAATAATATGTTGGGACATAAATATATGATTCAGGGTAAAGTGGTTAAAGGTAATCAAATAGGTAGAAAAATAGGTTTTCCTACAGCTAATATTTCTACCGAAAATTATAATATGGCAATTCCCGATGTTGGTGTTTATGCTTGTAAGGCAATTATTGATGAAAAAGAATTTACAGCTATGGTAAATATAGGTTTCAGACCAACAGTTAGTACAAATGCCGATAATCTTACCATAGAAGCACATATTATTAACTTGGATGAGGACATTTATAATAAAAAAATTAAATTGCAATTCTTTTATAAAATAAGAGATGAAATACAATTTGAAAATTTAGAAGATTTATCATTTCAACTATTGAAAGATAAAGAATATGTAAGAAAAATAATGTGCCGATAGAAAAAAAACAAATATATGAAAGAAAAATTAGAAGCTTTTGAGAATTTATTGAATATTCTTGATGAACTAAGAGAAAAGTGTCCTTGGGATAAAGAACAAACAAACGAAAGTTTACGAAGTTTAACCATAGAAGAAACCTATGAGCTAGCTGATGCAATTATAACCGGTGATGACGATGAGATAAAAAAAGAACTTGGTGATGTTTTACTTCATATAGCTTTTTATGCTAAGATAGGCGAAGAAAAAAATAAATTTAATATTGCAGATGTAATAAATTCTCTTAATGAGAAATTAATATATCGTCATCCTCATATATTTGGCGATAATAAAGCTGCAACAGCTCAGGAAGTAAGCGAAAATTGGGAGCGATTAAAGCTAAAAGAAAAAAACGGAAATAAAACAGTATTGTCAGGAGTACCTAAGTCGTTGCCGGCACTTATTAAAGCCATACGAATACAAGAAAAAGCACGTGGAGTAGGGTTCGATTGGGAAGAACCATATCAAGTATGGGGCAAAGTAGATGAGGAAATAAAAGAGGTTAAGGAAGAAATAAAACTTAATGATAAAGAAAAAATAGAAGAAGAGTTTGGCGATTTAATATTTGCTGTTATTAATGCTGCCAGATTATATGGTGTTAATCCTGAAAATGCTCTTGAAAAAACTAATCAAAAATTTATTTCTCGTTTTAATTATCTCGAAAAAAACACTATAGCTAAAGGTAGAGACTTAAAGGAAATGACTCTTGACGAAATGAATGAGATTTGGGAAGAGGCTAAAAATAATAATGGATAAATAGGATTATACTAAACTGTTAAAGTATAAAGAGTACAATAATTATTTCTTTGTGCTCTTTATAAATCTTTGTAGTTAAGTTTTATTAAGATTATGAAATTTATTATGTTAGTTTAAAACATGTATTTTTTTTTATTTATTTGAAAAACAACATAATGGAAGATAACATTGTAATTATCAATACTCCATTTTTAAAAGTTTTTTGAGGAATATATTTATTTAATCGTTTACCAATAAAAGAACCAATGTAAAGAATTGGAGTAAAAATTAGAACTAATCTTAATGTTTGATAATTAATGAGTTCAACCGACCAATAACCAAAAATAGCTAAAGCAGCAGTGGCTACATTAAACCATGCAAAAATAACTCTGAATTCTTGATTTGTAACATTAGCAGAATTTAAAAATAAAGCCAAAGGCGGTCCGCTAACAGAAATACACCCTGTTAAAAAACCAATAATTACTCCTGCTATTTTATACGTTATATTAGATAATTTTATTGGTTTTCGGATGCTTACCGCAGATAAAATTGTAAGGACTATAAAAAAAACACTTACTATATGAAGAATATAATCCTCTGAAATATTTTTTAAAGTTAAAGCCCCAATAATGGAAAATACAGCTCCAAAAACAATCATATATTTAAAATTACCATTTATTGGTTTATAATCTTTTTTTTGTAAAACTATGATTGTTGACGATATAAGATTACATATTAATAGAACGGGGACTAATTCTGTTGGTGAATATTTCAACAACAGAGGCGGCAAAGCTACCAAAGCAAATCCAAATCCTGAAATGCCTTTTATTAAACTGGCAATGCAAATAACAACTATAACCCAAAAGAAAGACATAAAATATAATAATAAAAATGTGAAAATAATTATACAAAATTAGTTATATTATATAACCAAAGCAAATACATTTTTATTATTATCTATAATTAAAAATTATAGTTACGCATAAAATCTACAAATAACTGTGTACTTTTATTTATGTTGCCTTTTCGAAAAGCCATACGGAATTTACGAGACATATCAAGTCTTTTTACATTAATTTTAATAATAGATTTATCACGCAATTCTTTTTCGATAGCTCTAACCGATACTATTGCTATACCATCAAAGTTAAGAAGAAAATTTTTTATTGCCTCAGTGCTTCCCAAGTGCAAAACAATATTAAGACTATCGGTTGTAATTTGGTTGGCAATTAATGATTTACGTATTACTTCTAATGTTCCGGAACCTTTCTCGCGAAGCACAATAGGTATTTCTTTTAAATCATTTAAATTAAGATTTCTTCGTTTTGCATAAATACTATTTTTACCTGTAACTACAATTAATTCGTCATCTAAAAAATCAATATATTTAACACTGCTGTTACTTGAATAATTTTCAACTATACCAATATCAACATCGCCATCTATTAGTTTATTGATTACTTCAAAAGAGTTTGAACTGTACAAATACAAGTGAACCATAGGGTATTTACGATAAAAAGCCGACAAAACTTCCGGAATAAGATATTGAGATATAGTGGAACTGGCTGCTATACGTAAAGTTCCTTTAAATGTTTTGCTTAGAAGTCCCAATTCAAACTCCAATTCATCATATTGATTCTTTATTTGTTTTAATTTGGTATAATTAATTTTTCCTGCTTGTGTAAGATAAACTTTATTGCCTTTACGCTCAAATAAGGTAACATTAAGTTTAGCCTCTAATTTTCTAATATGTTCGGTAACAGCAGGTTGACTAATAAATAGTTCTTCTGCAGCCTTTGAGAAATTTAAATTATCGGCAACTGCCAAAAACACTTCATCCCTATAGTCCATTTCTTTTTTTATTTAAATTTAAACCGTTTTCAGTCATAATGAGCATATTATTAATAATATTAGATTTATTTAATACTGTGTAATTATCAATAACGCTTCTCATTTCATTATTTAACTCAGTTATGCTATCATTAGTATTAATAATTGAAAAATCCTCATCGAGCATCCTGTTTGTTTCAGGTTCAAAAACAATGTATTTTCCTACAGGAACTTTTAATATAATATCTACGTAATGTTCTTCGCTTTCGCCATAATAATCAATAAACACTTCATTTAACACTAATAAAGAATCTTTAATTTCATAATTATATTCTATATCATCAGATTTATTTTTATGTCTGTCCCAATTTGAATTTTTTAGTTTTTTTCTTATTGTTAGAATTATTTTATCAGAGTAACTCTTTTCTACAATTAATTTTGGTATACCAATAACAGCAGGAACATTATCTTCGATATTGATAAATTTTCTACCTTCTTTTTCATAATCCGATAGGTCAAATTTATTTTTATTTGCAGTAATAAATAAGGTGTCTTTTGAAATAATTTTATTAGATGAATATTCAACAGATGTTTTGTGATTTTTATTGAATGAAGTAATATAATTATTTTTATTAGTTAATACGGAACTGACAAAAGTAGTTGGTAATGTTATAGTTAAAGCAATAATGCTAAAAAACCAGACTAATAAAGAACCTATAATAATTAATGTATTGTTTGATTTGTATCTGAAAATTATTTTAGTTATAATAAAAATACATAATAAAACGGGTATTGCTAAAATAAAGAAGAACAACACTGCAATTAACGGATTATTTAAATTTTCGAAAATTACAGGAGAAATATTAAAATGTATATTAGGAAATACCAGACCACTATTAAACAAAGAAGCAACAAAATTAATTAAAGAAATAAAACCAAAGATAATTACTCCTAAACCAATAATTATAATTATTAATTTTAATAGAAAGCGAAATAATAAACCTGTAAATGATATTATTTTATCTGTTTTATTGTTATTATTTTTTATGTCATTAAAACTATTTCTCACCTCGTTATAATCGTATTTTATTGATTCTTCAATGTTTGATATATTAACATTTTTGCCTTTCATTTCCAGTTTTTGGCTTGTAGTTCTGGCTTTAGGAGTAACAATCCATAAAACAATATAAATAAGCAAACTAATTCCATATCCTAATAATGTAAGCACAACAAACAGAGCTCTTATAAGAACTACATCAAGGTCAAAGTAGGCAGCTAATCCTCCGGCAACTCCCCCCAAAACTCTATTTTCGGGATTTCTATATAAACGTCGTCGTATTCGTTTATTTTTTTGTTCGTTTTTTTCAGTATAGCTATCCTCCGAAAAGTTTTGTTCATCATCATCATTTATAAGTTCCTCCACTTTGCCCAGAATGGAAATAACATAGTCAACCATATCATTGGTAACTACATTCCCATTATGTTCTAATTTTTGTTGAAACAATTCAGCTATACGTGATTCTATATCCGCTATAATTTCTTTTCCTTCGGACATAACCAAATAATGTTTGCTTAACTTTTTTAAATATATATCTAATTTACTATAAGCATCTTCATCAATATGGAATACTATTCCGCTGATATTTATTGTTAATGTTTTTTTCATGATTTATTATTTTTTATCATTTTAAAACTCTTATGTTATACTTTATTTACTTTTTCTATGTTAGATATATTAATATTTATTCCTTTCATTTCCAGTTTTTGGCTTGTAGTTTCGGCTATAGGAGTAACAATCCATAGTACAATGTAAACTATCAGAATTAAACCATAACCTAATATGGTAAATACTATAAGTAAAGTACGTAAAAGAACGACATCAATATCAAAATAAGCAGATAACCCACCTGCAATTCCTCCGAATATCTTACTGTCGGGGTTTCTGTAAAAACGACGTTGTACTTTTTTATGCTTTACTTTTTTTTCTTTTAATTTTTCCTCTTCGTAAAGGTTATCATCATCAATTAATTCCTCCACTTCACCCATAATGGAAATTGCATCTTTCACCATTTCTATTGTAATTACATTGCTGCCTTTAATTAATTTCTCATCAAATAATTCAGCCATACGAGCTTCTATGTCTGCCATTATTTCTTTTCCTTCGGTTATTTTTAAATAATATTTATTCAGCTTATTTAAATATATATCTAATCTTTCATATGCATCTTCATCAATATGAAATACTATACCGTTAAGATTTATAGTTAATGTCTTTTTCATTTTTTTATAATTTTAATTTTAAAATCAAGATATTTTATAAAAATAATATTTCTTGATTTTATTTCTTTACAATTGTTACCGCTTTTACTAAGTTTTGCCAGGAAGCCTCTAATTCTATTAAAAAATCTTTTCCTTTTTTAGTTATAGTATAATATTTGCGAGGAGGTCCTTGAGTAGATTCCTCCCATCTGTAACTTAGTAATTTAGCATTTTTTAATCGGGTGAGTAAAGGATACATGGTTCCTTCAACTACAATCATATTAGCATCACGTAATTTACTTATAATGTCCGATGCATATGCATCATTGTTTGAGAGTATTGTTAAGATACAATATTCTAAAACACCTTTACGCATTTGCGCTTTTGTATTTTCTATTTGCATATATTTGTTTTTAAATAATACCTATACCAACATATATCTTGGCACTGCAAAGATACAAATAAAAAATAGTAATATGCAAAACATAGTACTATTTTTTTAAAAAAAATTCTTATTGGAACTACAAAAGCTTAATCGGTTGATTTATTGTATTTTAATTTTTGATGTAAAAGAGAATGAGATTTATATATTTTTTATTTATATAGGGTAGGGTATGTTTTTTTATTATGTACATGCAAAAAAAGAGCTTTGATAAATTGATAAATCAAAGCTCTTTTTTAAGATTTTATTTTACTAAATTATTCTCCTAATTTATAAGATAATGATACTCCTATTACACGGTTTTTAAATTTAGTATCTTTGAGTACTTCAGATAATCCTATACCATATTGAACACCAATACCTATTGCTCCAAATTCAACTCCGGTACCAATATTTATTCCCATATCTATTCGTTTCATACCATTATCACCCCATTTTATACTATTAGATTCATTTTTGTCATCTGTTTTGTATTTGTTTTTACCACCTACGCCAAAAGCTATATAAGGTCCGGATAACAAATAAACATTAGTATTACCTAAATCAAAAGAAAGTCTTCCGTTAATAGGAATTTCTATATATACCGGTGTTCGTTTTTCATTAGCATCTACTTTAATACTCAAATTATCAGTAGAATCATCTAGTTTATAGCCTTTTGTGCTAAGAAATAAACCGGGTTCTACAGAAAAGAAATTTGCAACTTCAAATTCAGCAGTTGCACCTATATGGAACCCTAAAAGCATTTTTGCATCTAAATAATTTGAATATTTAGATATATTCATACCTGCCTTTATTCCTAAATTTTGAGCAAAAGACGAAAAGCTAAATGTTGATAG
>PDWI01009076.1_pt1 | contig 11505 bp, 7 predicted proteins | sample 1430891 | NCBI WGS metagenome assembly PDWI01 (sample SAMN01162508, study PRJNA174530) | Oral metagenome, whole genome shotgun sequencing project. | biome: Marine environment; feature: Marine mammal; material: Swab sample of the gingival sulcus; isolation source: swab sample of gingival sulcus...
TTCTGCGATGAGTTTTTCTAAATCTTGCATAATCTTATAATTTTACTATGGATATAAATTCTTATTATTACTTAAAGTAAGCCAATCAAACTATGATGTTCTCCCCTTTTACTACACTTTTCTTTATGGCAAAATACCACAAATCGGAACGCTCCAAGAGAACTGTTTGGGTGTTGTTTTAATTCCTTATACACTAGCAACTTAAGGATATTCCAATTTTGTTAAAAAAAACTCCCCGACAACTTTTTGAAAAGTCCCGTGATTTTTGAAAAAGTTGTCCGTGATTTTTTCTAAACTATTCCCTGAAACTTTTTCAACTAAGTTCAATGACACAAATCGGAACAGCATTTTTAAGTCTTATATCTGTTTAACTTGCTTACCTATTCTGCTTGTTTATGAGCAAGACCAATAATATCTTCGAGGCTCTTAATGTCTAGCGACTCCATTACTTGAGGCAATTCATTAATGATTTCGCTACAAGCTAATGGATTGACTAGGTTTGCCGAACCAACTTGTACAGCAGTTGCTCCTGCCATCATCATTTCAATAACATCACGAGCTGAAGAAACTCCTCCACAACCTATAATAGGGATAGAAACAGCTTCATAAACTTGATAAACCATCCTAAGAGCTACGGGAAAAACTGCAGGTCCTGAAAAACCTCCCATAGTATTGGCTAGAATAGGAGAACGTTTCTGCAAGTTAATCCTCATTCCGAGTAAAGTGTTAATTAGGCATAAGCCGTCTGCTCCTGCTTCCTCACAAGCTTTGGCGATAGCTACGATGTCTGTTACGTTAGGACTAAGCTTGATGTAGACAGGCTTATTCTTACAAACCTCCTTGACTGCTTTAGTTACGAGGGAGGCTTGCTCTGGAGATGTGCCGAAACTCATTCCTCCGTGTTTGACATTCGGACAGCTAACATTAACCTCTATAATGTCTACTTCCTCTAGAGCGTCCATAACGGAGCAACTATAGACATAATCTTCTACAGAGAAACCACTAATATTTGCTACGATAGCTTGTTTGTAGAATGAACGCAAACGTGGGATTTCTTCTTCAGCAACCTTGTGTACCCCTGGGTTTTGTAGTCCTACGGCATTAAGCATTCCCTGATAACACTCTGCAATACGAGGTGTTGGATTACCAAAGCGAGCATCTTTCGTTGTGCCTTTTAGTGAGATACCTCCTAATTTATTAAGGTCGTAAAGCTCTTTATACTCTTGTCCAAAGCCAAATGTCCCACTTGCAGGGATAATTGGATTTTTGAGCTTTACGCCTGACAATGAAACTGATAAGTCTACCATTTTAGTTCCTCCTTTCTAAATACAGGTCCTTCTACACAAACACGACTATAACCATTATGCGTCTTACAGCTACAGCCCATACAAGCACCGAAACCACAGCCCATACGTTCCTCTAGGCTAAACTGACCAGTAATCTCGAGCTTATACAGGGCTTTGAGCATAGGCATTGGACCACAAGTATAGAGATATTTGCTTTTCTCCAAAAGTTTATGTTCCTTGATGATGTCTATGACTGTGCCTTTTGCTCCATAAGAGCCGTCCATCGTGGCAATATGAACTTCACAATTAGCGATGTTGGCAAATTCCTTTTCATAGAAGATTTCCTCAGCAGTATTAAAGCCTAGTACGATAATTGGACTTTTGCCTGCCTGTGATAGCTCCTTAGCTAACTGATATAATGGAGGAATGCCGACGCCTCCTCCGACGAGTAAAGGTCTTTGGCAAGAGGGGACTAAGTCAAATCCCTTACCAAGTCCCACCATTAGGTCTAAGCCTTCTCCAACCTTCATTGTGCTGAGCCTCTGAGTCCCTTCTCCAAAAGTTTTGTAAATCAGGGTAATGCTCTTGTCATCATACTCAGCAATGGAGATGGGTCTTCTTAGATAGAAAGCAGGTATCTTGATATTGACAAACTGCCCTGCCTGACGTATTGAGGAGGTATCTCCACTTACTCTAAGCTTATAGATGCTTGGAGTAAGTGAGATATGTTCCTCGATGAAATAATTATTTCTACTAAACATTGATGAATTTATTCAGCGTCAATAGTTGCAACTTTAAGCGTGATTTCCTCTAGGACATCTAGAAGAACTTTTACCGTATCTAGTGCTGTGAAGACTGTTACGTTATTTTCCACTGCTGTTCGTCTAATCTCATAACCATCAAGATGAGTGTCGTGCTGGTTGAGGTCTATAGAGTTAATCACATAGCTAACATAACCCTGTCTTAGAGAGTCTATAATCTCTGTACTTCCTTCGCTTAGTTTGTGTAGCGTACGAGTTTTGATACCTCTCTCTCTTAGGAAGCGTGCCGTCCCCGTCGTCGCCTCAATATTAAAGCCTAGGTCATAGAAACGTTTTACTAGTGGTAGAGCTTCTTCTTTGGCTGAGTCTGCAAGCGTTACGATGATTGTTCCGTAATTGGCTACTTGCATTCCCGTAGCTTGTAAGGCTTTGTACAGAGCTCTTGTCAGAGTCTTATCGTAACCAATAGCTTCTCCCGTTGATTTCATCTCTGGAGAGAGGTAAGACTCCATTCCTCTAATTTTGGCAAAAGAGAAAGTTGGGGCTTTGACGTACCAAAGTTGCTTCTCCGTAAGATAGTCTTCAGTATAGCCTAAGTCTTTCAAACTCTTACCTAGCATTATTTGAGTTGCTAAGTTTGCCATTGGAACGCCTGTTACCTTAGATAGGAAAGGAACAGAGCGAGATGAACGTGGATTAACTTCAATGACATAGACATCTTCATTGCTGTCTACAATAAATTGAATGTTAAACAAACCAAGAATGCCTATTCTTAGTCCAAGTCTTTTCGTGTATTCAATGATTGTATCCTTAACCTTTTGACTCACACTGAAGCTTGGATAAACGCTTATTGAGTCCCCTGAGTGGATACCAGTCTTTTCAACGTGTTCCATTATCCCAGGGATAAAGACTTGCTTTCCATCGCAGATAGCATCGACTTCTAGCTCTTTACCAATGATGTATTTATCAACTAAGACAGGTTGTTCTGTATTTAGTTCCACTGCATTTTGTAGATAGTAACGCAGTCTATCTTCATTAGATACAATTTGCATTGCTCTACCTCCCAAAACGTAACTAGGACGAACAAGGACTGGATAGCCAATTCTATTTGCAGCTTGTACGCCGTCCTCTATATTTGTAACAGCAGTAGCCTCAGGCTGTGGAATGTTAAGCTCCGTCATTATGGCTTCGAAGCAAGCTCTGTCTTCTGCATTTTTGATAGCTTGTACGTCTGTTCCAATAATTGGAACGCCTAACTTTTCTAATGCCTCTGCTAGGTTAATTGCTGTTTGTCCTCCGAGTGATACGATACAAGCTTTTATCTCTTCTAAGTGGCAGACGTTCATTACATCTTCTACTGTCAGAGGTTCGAAGTATAGTTTATCACTCGTTGAGTAATCTGTAGAAACAGTTTCAGGATTGTTGTTGATAATGATTGCCTCATAACCTGCTTGCTGGATTGCCCAAACGGCGTGAACCGTTGAATAATCAAACTCTACTCCTTGACCAATGCGAATAGGTCCTGAACCAAGCACTAAGATTTTTTCTTTGTTACTTGGCTTAGACATATTTGCAACGTTATCATAAGTTGAGTAGAAGTAAGGAATATCTCGCTCTATTGTTCCCGAGCAAGAGTCAATCATTTTGTAAACTGGGAAGATGTTATGTTCCAATCGGAAGCGATATAAGTCTTCTTCGCTTTTGCCCCAAAGCTCTGCAATGAATTTATCACTAAAGCCTAGTTGCTTTACAGACTTCAGCACCTCAGCATTTTCTTTATTCTCCTTAATGACTTGTTCTTGCTCTACAATGTTTTTGAACTTCTCAAGGAAAAAGCGAGTAATCTTCGTTTGCTCAAAAAGCTCATCAATAGTTACTCCTCTACGAAGAAGTTCTGCAATCTGATAGATACGTTCATCTGTTGGCGTTTTAATTGCGAGTAGAAGTTCTTCTGTTTCTACAGAGTTATATATAGGTCTATAGATATGACAAGCTCCTTGTTCCAAGCAACGAACAGCTTTCAAGAAAGATTCCTCAACGTTTCGTCCGATAGACATTACCTCCCCAGTAGCTTTCATTTGTGTGCCAAGTTCCTTAGAGGCATCACTAAACTTGTCAAATGGGAAGCGAGCAAGCTTCGTTACCACGTAATCAACTGATGGCTCGAAAGAGGCTGGCAAATCTTTAATCATTATTTCGTCAAGAAGCATTCCGACAGCAATCTTTGCCGTTACACGAGCAATTGGGTAACCAGTTGCTTTAGAAGCTAGAGCAGAAGAGCGTGATACTCGAGGATTAACTTCGATTAAGTAGTATTCCGAAGTTTCTGGGTGCAGAGCAAATTGTACGTTACAACCACCCTCAATGCGTAGCTCTTTGATAATCTTGATTGCACTCTCATTGAGCATTTGCTCATCTTCTTTGCTAAGGGTAAGAATTGGAGCAACAACCATTGAATCCCCAGTATGTACACCGACAGGATCAATATTCTCCATTCCACAAATGGTAATAGCCTTATCCGAGCTATCTCGCATTACTTCAAACTCAATCTCTTTGTAACCCTTGATACTTTTCTCAATAAGTACTTGCTTTGCTGGAGAGAGCAGAAGAGCATTACGCATTAGTTCAATGAATTCCTCTTCATTGTCTGCAAAACCTCCTCCTGTACCTCCAAGTGTAAAGGCTGGTCTTAGCACTACAGGGTAACCAATTTCTTGTGCAACTTCAAGTCCTTCTTCTATATCTCCAGCAATCTTAGAGGGAAGAGTGGGTTCGCCAATGCCTTCACAAAGTTCCTTAAATAGCTGTCTGTCTTCTGCTCGCTCAATACTCGTTAGGTTTGTTCCTAGAAGCTTAATCTTACACTCATCTAAGATACCCTTTTTAGCTAGCTGTACAGCCATATTAAGACCTGTTTGTCCTCCGAGAGCAGGCACTAGTGCATCAGGGCGTTCAGTGCGAATAATCTTTGCAATATATTCGAGGGTCAAGGGTTCCATATAGACTTTGTCTGCCATATGGGTATCTGTCATTATTGTGGCTGGGTTAGAATTGACTAGAATAACTTCATAGCCTTCTTCCTTTAGGGCAATACAAGCTTGTGTACCTGCATAGTCAAACTCTGCTGCTTGTCCGATGATAATAGGTCCCGAACCAATAACAAGAACTTTCTTAATTGATGAATCTTTCATAACTTACTTCTTTTTTTTTGTGATTAAATGCTTCTATATATGATGTTTTTATTTGCTGAGGCTAAAATCTGGTGCTTGATAAGCAACCTTACCTGCGACGATTGTTAGTAGTGTCTTACTTTGAACCTCCCAACCAGTAAAAGGCGTTGCTCGTCCCTTGGAGAGGAATTGCTTAGGATCTATTGTGTACTTGGCATTAAGGTCTAGCACGGTGAAGTCTGCACTATCTCCGACTGCCGTCCCTCCTTCTAGTTCAAAAATCTCACGAGGTTTGTTTGCCATTATGTCAATGAGATGCTCCAAAGTCATTCGTCCTTTCTTGACAAAGTAAGTGTAGAGTAGGGGGAAGGCCGTTTCTAGACCTACAATGCCCATATTACTCTTAGCTAAACCTTTACTTTTCTCTTCTAGAGTGTGTGGAGCGTGGTCTGTAGCGATACAATCTATCGTGCCGTCCAAAATCCCTTGTATAAGAGCTTCTTGGTCTGCTTTGCTACGAATTGGAGGATTCATCTTGAAGCGTCCTTCCTCTTCCAAGTCCATATCTGTCAAAAGTAGGTAATGAGGTGCTGTTTCGCCCGTTACTTTTAGTCCTTCAGCTTTCGCTTGACGGATAAGTGCGACACTCTCCTTCGTTGAGATATGGCAGACGTGATAGCGACAACCTGTTTGTCTAGAAAGCTCAATATCTCGTGCAACCTGCAACCACTCGCTCTCAGAGCAAATACCCTTATGTTGATGAAGTTTGCAGTATTCGCCATCGTGAATGTAGCCCCCATTGATAAGGCTTTCAACTTCGCAGTGAGCAACGACTGCTTTATCTAGCTTAGCACAAGCCTCCATCGCTTGCCTCATCTGCTCTGCTCCTTGTACACCTCTACCATCATCGGAGAAAGCAAATACTCTATCTGCTATAGATGAAAAATCCACAAGCGAGCCTCGTCCTTTCTGCCCCAAGGTAATACAGCCATAAGGAAAGACTTTAATTAAAGCTTCCTCTTCTATCAGTTTTTCTTGTACAGCTAAGGTTTCACAGCTATCAGGTGCTGGATTAAGGTTTGGCATAGGGCATATAGTAGTATAGCCTCCGTGAGCTCCAGCCAATGTCCCCGTTGCAATAGTTTCTTTCTCTGGATTACCGGGGACTCTGAGGTGAACGTGTACATCAACTAAACCTGGAATTAGCGTATGCCCCTTTAGGTCAATGACCTTATCACCTTCTTGAGGTGAGATATGTTCGCTTATCTCTGTAATGATGCCGTCCTGAACTGCTAGTTCATAAGCCCCAAAACTTTTAGTATCTGTTCGGTAGACTTGAGCATTTTGATAGACTGTTCTCATAATGTATTTATTAAATGGATAAAAAAATAGCCCTCAGAAAAGAGGGCTAGAAGAGTAAGGACGTGAAGACCTATAAGTAGATAAAAAAAATAGACTGTCGAAAAATTCAACAGCCTAACTTTACAAGTCTTAAAATAAAAAAGACTAAGGAAAAAATTGAGGATAGAAACCCTACTTTCCTTTTTTCGGAAGAGTTGATTAAGTCTAGAAGACTTATCTAGTATTAATAGATTTATCATTACTCTATGTGGTCTTTTTTTTGTTTATTTCGAGCAAAGATAATTGTTTTATTTTACAAAAACAAATAATTGACTAAAAAGGTAATGAAGAAGCACTCGTGTCCTAAATAAATTTATTATTTAAATCATTAAATAAATTCCTCCCTCATATTTTTCTATTCAGATAACTTATAAAATATAAATAATTGAAGAGTAGAGAGTTGAACAGTTATTTAGGATGCAAGTGATGAATAACTTAATTATTTGGGAAAATAGATATAGTATAAGGAAAAGAGCCTAGAAAAGTCAAAACTTTGCTAGGCTCTCTTCTAGTGTCTATTAATTAAGCTACGAAATAGAAGCTTTGTAGATTTGGTCAATAGCTGACTGAAGTACTTGGTTGAATTCTACATCACTTTGCTGAGCAGATAGTCCCTCTACCAAAGCACGAGAGAATGAAGCAATCATACCATTGTTTTGTGCAAGTAATTCATTTGCCTTATCACAAGGATAGCCTCCAGAAAGAGCTACAACTCGAAGCATCTTAGGGTGCTGAATGATTTCTTTATAGAAGTTTGCTACCGTTGGTATTGTTACTTTGAGCATTACCTGCTCGTCCATCTTATCAAGCTGTGCAAGGATTTCCCTTTTTAGGATTTCTTCTGCTTTTGCCTTTTCAGGGCAGTGAATATCCACCTCAGGCTCTAGAATAGGCATTAATCCGTGTGATAGGATTTCACGTCCCCAAGCAAATTGCTGTTCGACAATTTTCTTAATTCCTACTTCATTGGCTTCTTTGATAACGCTACGCATTTTTGTGCCGAAGACATTAAAGCCCACAGCTTCATCTAAAAGCTTACCAAGCTCTGGGAAAGGTTTCATTAGTTGCACACCATCAGCTAAGTCTTCTAAGCCTTTATCTACTTTGAGGAAAGGAACGATATGGCGTTTCTGCCATAGGAAGTCTGATGTATACAAGCCCTCGACCTTACCACGCATAGTGCGTTCAAATAGAATAACACCGATGATTTTACCTGAGTTGAAAGCATCTGAAGTAATCATACGAGAACGCATTTTGTGAATTTGTTCAAACATCTCTTCTTCTGAGTGGTACTCATTAGCTTCGATGCCGTAAGCCTTTAATGCTTTAGGGGTTGAACCCCCACTTTGGTCTAAAGCTCCGATAAAGCCTTGAGCTTGACCCATTTGTTGCAAATGATCTTTGTTCATTTTTTTGTAGTTGTTTAATAAGTTTGAAAATATAGAAGCCTAATGACCGAAATATCTAGAGATAATACGAGGATACTTGAGGCTTCTTAATAAGTCAAGTCCCTTAACGTCAGTACAAAGATATGATTTTTTTCTATCTATTCAATACAGAGTGAAGAGCGAGCTAAGTAAATCTTCATTTCACTCCGTGGTGAAAAACTTTTCACTCCGTCGTGAAATAAATTTCACCACGGAGTGTAATGAAAGATTATTGAAAGCTCTTACGTTTAGGATTAAGGAAGAATAAACAAAAAACTCTAGAAAAGAGTGAATTAAATGCTCAACTTAGTCCTCAAACAAGCTGTCATTCTTGTGTAAATCAGATAATTTGACTATATTTGCGTGCTAAATAAATTTCTTGAATAGTCTAGCACTTATGAATTTAGCTTGTATAAGTTTTGATTATCAAGATTTGAAGAAGATATTAATTTAATTAAGGAATAAAAAGAAATGGCAGTTACCATTAACAAAAAGAGCGATGTAGAAGTAGAAATCGTCATCGCAGTACAAGAAGCTGATTATAAGGCCGAGGTTGAGAAATCACTTAAATCTTATCGTCAGAACGTTGAAATCCCAGGTTTCCGTAAGGGAAAAGCTCCAATGGGAATGATTCAAAAGAAGTATGGTCTAGGTATTAAGATGGATAGCTTGAACAAGGTTGTTTCTGGTCTTCTAAGCGAAACGCTAGAGAAAGAGAAGTACGAATACCTTGGTCAGCCAATGCTTAAGGAAGACCAAAAGATTGATTTTGAAAAAGGTACTGACTTTGAGTTTGTTTATGAGTTAGCTCTTAAACCAGAACTAAATATTAAGCTTGACAAGAGAAACAAGCTTCCTTTCTATAATATCGAAGCTACAGACGAAATTGTTACAGAGCAAATCAATAACTTGCTTAACCAATACGGAGAACAAATCGATGTAGAAGACGTTAAGGAAAGAGATATTGTTAAGGGAGATGTTCTAGAGCTTGATGCTGAAGCTTGCGTTAAGGAAGGTGGTATCTCTCTTGAAGAAGCTCTTATTATGCCTGACTACCTGAAGGATAGCAAGGTAAGAGAGCAATTTATGGCAGCTAAGCTTGGTGATACTTTGACAATCAACCTTTATGAAGCGTATGCAGGTAATGCAACTGAAATCGCTTCAATTCTAAAGATTGAGAAAGACGCAGTAGAAGCTTATAAGGAAACATCTTTCCAATATGTGATTAAGAACATCAGCCGTCATAAGCCAGCTGAACTTAATGATGCTTTCTTTGCTAAGGCATTTGGTCAAGAGTCTGAAATCAAAGATGAAGCTACTCTAAAGGCTGAAATCGTTAAATCTCTTCAAGAGCAGTTTAAGCCTGAGAGTGAAATGAAGCTTTACTACGACATCTGTGACCTAGTAAAGAAAAAAGGTGAAGGCGTTCAGTATCCAGAAGAATTGCTAAAGCGTTTCGTGCTTGAGCAAGACAAAGAAATGACTGAAGAGAAGTTCGACGCTGAGAAGGAGCAAATGTTCGCGGCTACTACTGTTAGCTTATATAAGGACAGCGTTCTTAAGGCAAACAATGTAGAGGTTTCTGACGAAGAAATTAAGGCCTATGCTTTGATTGTAACGAAGGGACAATTCGCTCAATACGGAATGAACTCTGTTCCAGATGAACTAGTTGAAAACTATGCTAATTCAATGCTAGAAAAAGACGACTTCAAGAACAATGTAATTGAGCGTCTACTTAATGACAAGTTCACTCAGATTATTAAGGAACAAGTTACTCTTGACGAGAAGACTGTTACTCCAGAAGAGTTTGGTAAGCTTATCAACCCTGAAGTAGAAGCTAAGTAGTCTTAGTCTTTAAACATAAAAGAGCGTGGTGCTATTCTTAGCACCACGCTCTTTTTTTTGTTTACTTCCCAAAAGAGAGGCAAAAGGCTTACACATTTTATTTACCTTTGCTTTTAAGCACTTTATGTCTTGATTACTATTTTTGTTATTAGTGAAATATCTATGAAATACCTTATATTTGTACAACATATTAGGGAGAAGTTTAATTATAAGCAATATTTACTTAATCAAGAATTATAACTAAAATATAAAGTCTATGATGAATAAAAAATCAGTACTCTGTGTGATGGGGCTTGCTGGCTTAGTGTCTTGTCAAGGCAAAGAAAATAAGGCAGAGAAACCTCTAAACATTGTCTATATTATGAGTGATGACCACGCTCAGCAGATGGTTAGTTGCTATGATACTCGCTACATCGAAACGCCTAATATTGATAGACTTGCTAAGGATGGCGTTCGTTTTACTGAGAGCTTTGTGGCAAATTCTCTATCAGGTCCTAGCCGTGCTTGTATGCTCACTGGTAAGCATAGTCATCTTAATGGCAAGAAAAACAATGAACACAGCAGTCAGTTCGACCAAAATCAGCAAACAATGCCTAAGCTTTTGCAAGCAGGAGGCTACCAAACGGCTCTCTTTGGTAAGCTACATCTAGAGGGCGTGCCACAAGGCTTTGATAAATGGTTTATGCTCCCAGGTCAAGGCGACTATTATGACCCTCATTTTATTACAGAGAAAGCCGATAAGAGCCTTGATACTTTGCAGATACAAGGTTACGTAACGGATATCATCACTGATAAGAGCCTTGAATGGCTTGAGAAAGAGCGTGATAAGTCTAAGCCTTTTGCCCTATTCATTCATCACAAGGCAACGCATCGCAACTGGATGGCAGACACAACAGACCTTGAAGCTTTTGAGGATAAGGTCTTTCCTATCCCCGAAACTTATTACGATGACTACAAAGGACGTCTTGCTGCTCAGAAGCAAGAAATGCATATTTATAAGGATATGGACTTAGTCTATGACCTTAAAATGCTCAAGAAAGGGGTACAACCAAAAGGCTTAGGAGGCTACTATAGTTGGAATAAAGACACTCAAGGTATTCACGGACGTTTACGCCCTGAGGTAAAAGCTCGCTTTGACGAACATTATTATCCAATTGCAGATAAGTTTTATGCAGACAATCTTGAAGGCAAAGAGCTTGCAGAGTGGAAGTATCAACGCTATATGCGTGATTATGCTAAGGTTGTTAAATCTCTTGATAGAAACGTTGGACGTGTCATTGATTATTTGAAGGAGCACGATATGCTAGATAATACGCTTATTGTCTATACAAGCGACCAAGGTTTCTATATGGGCGAACACGGTTGGTTTGACAAACGCTTTATGTATGAAGAGTCAATGCGTACACCTCTTGTGATGCACTTGCCTAAGAGCCTAAAAATGCGTGGAGATGTCAAGGAACTAGTTCAGAATATCGACTATGCACCTACTTTCCTTGATATGGCTGGTTTGGAAGTACCTAAAGATATGCAAGGGGAAAGTTTGCTACCATTATTAAAAGACGAGAAAGCTCCAAAGAATTGGCAAAGACAATCGCTTTACTACCATTTCTATGAA